>Ga0214481_100472_pt1 | contig 20689 bp, 18 predicted proteins | sample M1_20Mar14CPVII9_4_FD_165057 | JGI IMG/M metagenome (GOLD analysis project Ga0214481, IMG submission 165057) | Marine eukaryotic communities from Monterey Bay, California, United States - M1_20Mar14CPVII9sort6BwellG10 | ecosystem: Environmental > Aquatic > Marine > Unclassified | place: USA...
GTGCTACATTGATTTCCCGTTTGTTTTCAACCACCCTTGCTAATCTCGATGCTACTTCTTGACCTTCAACATCTTCTCCTTGATAAAATGCTATAGATTCAGCATTCTCTCTAATACGAACTAACAAATAACGTAAATCAGCCTCACGACGTAGTTTGTCAAAGTTTAATGGCAGTAATGCACTTCCGATGTAGGTTGTAGTTACTGTACCAAAGGCGGCATATCCAATGATCGTTGCAAAAAGTTGAGGTTGTATTGAATACAAGATCAAACTGAATGATACCAAATCAATAATGGATGTAACAACTGTAATGAATAATTGAAGTGAGAAAGCTGTAAAGGTTCTCACATCCTCGGTTATTCGTTGATCTGGATTGTCAATACGCGGAGGTAAAGCAGAATCACCATTATCATTCTCATCAACAATACTACCTTCAGCAGATCCTGCAATATCTCTTTCTAATGAGTAATATACCCGATTGGAATTGTATAATTGTAATGTCCGATCTGTCATCCATTCTCTCCAATGTACTGCAAGTTGTTCTCTTTGAAATCTATTTATACATTTGTGATAGGAGAGCACATGATATGAGCGCATTTGGTTTGTGAGAGAGATATAGACACTTCAATGCATACAATTGCAAAGCATCACTATCTACAAGCCATATACCCAACAACATATCATGATAAACTCACCTATAAAACACAGCAACAGGAGCACCAACAACCAAGGCACCAGCAAACTTTACCATCATACCATAAAACTCTTGACTATCTTTATTACTCAATGCATTCCAAAAGTCCTTACTGGAAGATATGCGCGTTATCATGATTTTGTGATGATGAAAGAGAGAGATGTCGCAACTTTTGTTAGTATTGTAGTTTTAAGGCAACCAACACAGTGAATGAAGATCAAATTATGAAGTAGCTAGCCATATCTGGAGACTTCATATTAAACACTGAAATCACATGATAAAAAACAATACCAACGCGGACTACTTTCCTAACGTATGAAAATGCCACACTAACCCCGCTATTCATTAATGTTAACAATACCATACCATAGAATAATCGTCGACCGGGTTGAGATTCCTGATAGTATGGGTATGCCATGCTCCAAAAGGTTTTGAGTAGTGATGATGCTTTTTGTAATGTCATTTTATCTGTAGAGCTTGCTGTGGTTGTGGTATCAGTATCATCTTCTTGACTACCACCATTGATACTACACAGTTGAAAGCCACCATCTCTTCTATATCTACCATTATTAAGTAGATTCTTTGCAAAACGATCATATTGAAAAGATTTTGAAGTGTGTAGTTGTTGCCTTTTGACGACACTACCGCCGCCACCGACACCACTACACCATGCCAATGATAATGATGGATAGCAGCATATAAAGAATAGTAGTAATCTAGCCATTGCCGTCTTATTCTTAGTGCTAATCTTATCTAATTAATAGTGAGTGCCATTATGTCGAGTCAGTAAAAAAATTATGAGAGTAGATTCGGCTATCTCCAGGTAGTAACCCATAATAATTGGTAAGACCTAGGGTCTTTAGCTATGGAAATAGGCTAATAAATAGGGCGGCAGAGGAAAGTTGACAAACATCAATTAGCTGTATAAAGAAATGAGAGGAGTAGTTCGTAAAGCTAAATCAAGTCGGAAGAATAAGGGGGTAAGTTAGTTTTTTGTTATATATAATATAGTACGCATTCATATATCGGGGTGATAAGTTTATGTTTTTTGAGGTGCCATACTGGTCGTATTTTTTTGTTGTATAATAATTGTTGTTGGGCGGATTAAATTGCAATATTGAAGTTAGTAATATCAACAATAGTATTAGTTATAATTTATTGGAGGTATTAGCTCATTATTCGAAGGTATCAAGATACGTTTATTATTCAACGCCATGATACAACAACATTAAAGAAAAAAATCGTGTAGGGAAGCATACCTATGTATTACCTCCGGCATGCAATATATTCTGTTATTGATCAGAATGGCGTTGGCATTGATGGAATTGATACTGGGGGTAATTATTGTATGAAAGGCGATCACTGGATATTCCATCCCTATTGTCCAGCTGTGGAAGATCAAAAAAGTTAGGGCTCTCCAGCCTTCTCACTTCAATAATGGATTTACAACCCAAAAACAAACAACCAAATCAACAAACTATAATGGAGGCATACAATAATGGTACATTATTGCAATACATAATAGATATTTGTTGCAATAATCCCACCTCTGCAGGAAAGGTTGATACCACAAATGATTATGAAACTAATTGGAATGGACATCAGCCATTATCACCCATGAAAACTACTTGCAGTAAAGAAGAAGATGCTTGTAATAGTAGTAGATTATCTGCTTCTGAATTACGATTTGGACGTAAAAGAAGAAGGAGGGGTGTTATATCACCACCACCACGAGATAATACCACGGATAGTACCAAACAAGTCAATAATTATACGGCAAAAACCTTTACAGAGGAGTTTCAATCCAAATAATAAACAATACGAATTATCAAATTAAGATGAGAGAAAAGTGGCAGCCTTGCATATGATTACGTGAGGGATTTGTGTTATTGTTTGGTGGCTGTTTTGTTTTTGATTGTGAAAGGGGGATAATTTGAGGGATTTTATTGCCAAGCCTTACTTATCTCACCATATCAAAACCGCTTCACGTTTATTATCTATTAGGAAAAGAGTAGCGAGGCCCCCGCTCCAGCTGTAGCCTCCACATCCTCCACCGCGTCATCCGAATCCAGTAACACCACACCCGACACTGCCTCTTCCAAGTCACACAAGAAGAAAAGTCGTGAATCATTATCAATTTCCAGCAGTGCCAAAGAAAAAATTAAGCACAATATGGAAGATAAGCCTTCCGCCGCCGCAACAACACCTGCCGCACCATCAACACCCGTCGTTCCCATGGACGGTGGGTATCACGGCTTACCGCAGGTTGGTAGTCCTCCGTCGGCATTACGGGAATTGCCAGCGTTACGTGACGCGCCTCCTAATAAACGTGAGGAGTTGTTCAAGTTGAAGTTGCAATTGTGTGGTGTCATCTTTTCGTTTGATGATCCCACCTCCGATAAGCGTGGCAAGGTATGTTTTTATGTGATGTTTATGGTTGTGGATTTGTGTTTTGGGTGAATCTAACCGCATCCTTCTTCTTTAAATGTTAAAAGGATATGAAACGTCAAACACTACTTGAGTTAGTAGACTACGTCAACACCCCCGCGGGTCAAAAGATCTTCACCGAGTCCGTAATGTCAGACTTAATGGCCATGGTATCCGCCAACGTTTGCCGTGCCTTGCCTCCAGCAACTGATGACTTTGACCCCGAGGAAGACGAACCCGTCCTTGAACCTGCATGGCCACACTTACAGGTTGCATACGAGTTCTTCTTACGCTTCATTGTAAGTTCCGAGGTTAATGCCAAGGCTGCCAAGAAGTATGTCGATCAACGTTTCTGTCTCCAACTTGTCGAGTTGTTTGATTCTGAAGATCCACGTGAACGTGATTACTTGAAGACGATTCTTCATCGTATCTACGGAAAGTTCATGTCTCATAGGTCCTTCATTCGTAGGGCTATATCAAATGTGTTCTACCGCTTTGTATATGAGACCGAACGTCATAACGGTATTGGGGAATTGCTTGAAATTCTAGGATCCATCATTAATGGATTTGCAATCCCCTTGAAGAAGGAGCATTTACAATTCTTGGTTAGGGCATTAATCCCTCTTCACAAGCCCAAGTGTGTTGGATTATACCATCAGCAGTTGTCGTACTGTATCATCCAATACGTGGAGAAGGATGCCGATACTGCCACACCCATCCTCAACGGATTCTTCAAGTGCTGGCCATGGTCGTGCTCTGGTAAGCAGGTTCTCTTCTTGAACGAGTTGGAAGAAATCCTCGAGCTGCTTGGTGCCGACCAATTGAATCAGATTAGCAAGACCTTGTTCACAAACTTGGCAAGGTGCCTTGATTCTGATCACTTCCAGGTTGTTGAACGTGCACTCTTCTTGTGGAATAATGAGCACCTTGTGAACAGTGGATGCTTATCAAGATTGAATGCCCAGACTGTCTTGCCCATCATTTACGGTCCACTCTACAAGAATAGTTCTGGTCACTGGAATGCCACCGTCGAGGGATTGGCTCAGAATGTGCTCAAAATGTACATGGAATATGATCTTGTATTGTACGACCAGTGCACTACTGCATACTTTAAGGAAGAAGAGGAGGCAAAGAAGAAGATCCAAGCCATTGCCGACAGGTGGCAAGCAATTGAGAAGTTGGCAGCGAGTAATATGAGTCAACGGATGATCGCTGCAGCCTAACAATGGTGATGGTAGAGTGATGCGGAATATGTAAAGTAGAATTAATCAAACTAAGTAGAGAAAGACTAAGTATTGATCAAATTTGTTGATAATCTTGATGCTATATATATTTGTATATCTTTTGCCCCCTAGCTAATCTGCCCCCTTCACTCTGTCATGCAAGCGATGAAATACAATCCCATCACTCGCACAACTCAAATTCCAAGCTTGCCCAACCTAGAAGTGATGTCATTCGACTTGTTCTTCTTGTTCTTGGCCTTTCCTCCTTCCCCGCCATGTTGTTTGTTGTGTTTCATATCGTTGGTAGTATCACGAGGCCCTTTCTTCTTGCCATTCTTCTCTTTGTTGTTGTTGCGGCTGTTGTTACTCTGTTTCTTCTTCTTGATACCACCATCTCCACCACCACCCGATGAGGCGGAAAACCGATCTTGAGGAGGATGCTGTGTACCACCATCTCCGCCACCGGTATTCTTGTTCTTCTTCCTACTTTGTCTCATTGGTGAAATCTTTCTACCGACTTTCTTCTTGATACTGTGTGCTTTGGTATTTGCCTTGTTCTCCTTTGCCCACAATCTAGTTGCCTCGACATTCTTGTTGTGTACCCAATTGTTTCGATGATCACAACGAACAGTTGACTTGGTATGTTCAGGATCACGCATATCATTGAAATCAAATGTATTGGGTGTTAGATCCAACTTTGGGTTATTATTGAGAAACTCAAGTGTATAATCCATGATTGATTGGATGGCGTAATACAAGTTCCTTTGATCATAGTAAATCACATGACCAGTGGTAAATGGGTAGACGACGGAGTATAAATCTACTTTTTTGATATTTGTAATGTGTTCGGGGATATAATAAAGTTGTTTTGGTGGAGGAATAACTCCATTGTTTGCTAGAAACTTGATTGCACCTGTGTATAATGTGTTGGAAGAAGATCGGGATGAGAGAAATAAAATATCATATATCGTGCAAGAAGACACATGACATGTGCACAACCGAGGCAATATACAACAGACCCCACCCAACACCAATATCCAATCATGCCAGAACGCTAGAACTTTGCATTTATTGTTGTATACACGGCACTTGTGGTATAACATACTGGTTCTCTTCTCTCCTAAACCAGCTAACACCAAACCAAAAAGACACCTCTGTCATAGTTTCATAACTTTCACATATCATATCTTATGCACTTCACGATACTATACACCACACTCCATACAAATCAATCCCATGACACAGAATCACTCACCACTACTATTGTTGACCATTCCATTGTTGTGGAAATCGTAATATAGTTTTGTTGCGGCACGAAATAGTTCTCCACCAAGCTATGTTTTGCACGACATACACATTTCGGAGTTGATAATGAAAGAAAGATATAGAGAAAGTGTATGAGATCAACCTATTAAACGTATTCTTATTGCAATTATACAATAACAATTTCTTTAACCACACAATAGATTCACTGCAACCACCATGACTTGCAATGATATACAGAAATGATTCATCATAACATAAACCGGGACAGAAAAAATAAAACATACTAACTATGTATACACACAACTAACTTACCGTATCAGCCACACCCTCATCAGGTAATAAATCCAATCGTTCATCATATTCTTTCTGATACCGTCCTCGTAAATCCCAATATGTATTGGAGCGTGCACTAACAATTGGGTTTGGTTTACGTGTCTTTTGTGAGTTGGACCAAATTGAAATACTCTTGATATTGTGTGCCTCGTGTGGTTGAGGGATTAGTTTTATTGACATGATTGATGATATCGGTGGTTGTTTATATATCAATGTAATCGTTTGTTGTACTATAATTGAGGATAGAGAGTATATATCTGATTAGTTAGTTAATTTTTTATGGAGTTGCTAAGAGTAAAATTACATGAGTAAAAAGTGTCAAGCTTGATATTTTACGTATAAACTTACTAACAAAAAAGGCAAAATATCTTTCATGTACGGACAAAGCATACACAACTTGCATTTCAGATCTTTCTCTGTGCTTTGATGAGGAAGGCAGGATGAGTGGAGATACTGTTGTGGAGGACCAACCCTAGATACTACATTGAAATGCATATCCCACTCAGATGCACCTATATTCATGCTTTACTCTCATATTCACTACAATAAGATGTGGGTTAGAACCGCACGGTTCATGTGTTTGCATAAAATTGAGTGTAAACCCTGTCTTGTTGAAACTGTACTCCTAACAGTATGGCTAGAGATACTTTCCATTACTGCAATTGAAAGTTGGAGCTCTTGAGTTTGAGGCTGGCAGGATATAAATATAGTCTTCGGGCATCAAGATATCGAGACGATGCCATTTTGTGCCACTTTGCAACTGAAGAGGACTCGGATCATATTTATCGAAGATGATAGTCATCACAATCTAAGCTTTCACCATAAACTTGGTATGCATGCATTTGGGCCAACAGTAACAGTAACAGATCTCACCTCCTTTTGCTAGTTGCTAGTTTTCAACTGGAAAAGACGGGCACACACTACAAATGGATGAGCTCTTGGAGATCATTGAAGTACTGTAGTATACTTTAACAGCATCTACATGTGTATATACTTTTCTACCAGTCATGCTAGTGGATTGGATGATGTTCTTTCTGTCAACCAGCTCTCCCCTCCGAATGAGAAAGCAGAGCAGAAATTGTGATGGGAAAGAGGAAAATGTGATCTGGGGTATCCTTGACAAATTAGTACCCCATCGTAATGTAATAAGAATTTGTTAGCAGGGGGTATCTAAGTGTCAGAATTCTAAAAACATCTGACTTGGGGCTGGATTGATTTTTTCACCATAAAGCAACACAAAGCAAGCAGCAACAACTCTATATACTTTAACCAAAGCAACCATTAAATCAATATAACATCTATAGAAATGTATCAGACAGCTATAAAGTTCATCGCCATATCAAGCTCCGTCGCTAGTATCAATGCTCTAGCACCAAAAAGTCTCACGAATAATTATCGTCAACAAAATAATAATGCCTTTTCAACAACTTCCTACCGTCCTCAATATACAAGCCAGACGACAAGAAGAAGAGGATTGCAATTATCATATCGTAGATTTCCAAAGAATGGCAGCGGCGATGTAGAAGACAACTCTTCAGGCTCTACCGCCACCAAACCTCCAACTAATGACGAACTTCAGTCAACAACAACGACGGTCATTAATGATACAATAATACAACAGCCACCTACTATAGACTTTGATCAGCTACAACAGAATAATATAGATGTATTAGATACAATAAATCAACAGAATATTAAAGAATCAATTAGTAATAATGTATCGATATTGTCTGTGGATGATGATCATTATCATTTAGTTAGTCAAAAGTCATCATTAGAACTTGAAACCAAGACCAGCCCTGATATTGCCAACAACAACGCCATTATCAACAACAATAAGAGGTCGGAGACTAAACAAATGATATCAGAAATAGCAGCAATAGCATTACCATCACTAGGCGGTATGTTACTTGATCCAATCATGTCATTAATCGATACAGCATGTGTCGGTCAAGTATCAACTAAAAGTTTAGCGGCAATGGCACCATCTACATCAATATTTCAATTTTGTTTCTTCGCCTTCTTCTTTTTATCAGCGGCGACTACTAACTTAGTTGCTAGTAATCCACCCGAGAGTGTATATAATGTGAATGATAGTAAGGCAGTTGATGAGGCTAAGAAACGAGTTAACTTTAATGAAAGAGTAGTGTCAAATGCATCGGCCTTGGCTGTTATATTGGGTACGGTGTGTACAGCATCTATAATCAAGTTTAGTGATCCATTACTAAAGCTAGCTGGTATACCGAGTGCATCATTATTGACTGTGGCTCGGCCATATCTCATCATTCGAGCTTTAGGATTACCATTTGTATTCCTCGCTACAGTATTACAAGGATCATCACTTGGTAGAGGTAATGCATGGAGACCACTGAAAATCTTCGGTGCTGCAGGCTTGATTAATCTAGTTGGTGATGTCTACTTGACACTGTACAAAGGGTGGGGAGCAACAGGTGCCGCTACTGCAACCTTGGCATCCCAAGTCGGAGCAGCATTATACTATGTCATATCATCATCTAGATTAGATTCAAGTGTTGAGGAATCGAGTAAACCCCTTCGAGATGTTTCATTAGTATGGCGTGGACTACCTTCTAAGAAGATTGTTACGACATTCATGTCAGTGGCTGTTGCTCTATTCTCACGAAGTATCGGTCTCATGCTTGCTTTTAGCATGTTGACGCGCACTGCAGCATTAGGAGGTGAAACAGCATTAGCTGCTCATCAGGTTACATTACAAGTATGGTGGTTACTTAGTTTCCTACCGGAGCCAATGAGCGTTGCAGCACAGACATTAATCACACGAGATATGAAAGATGCCAAGGAAAGAGTACCTAAGTTGATCAAGACGCTGTATAAAATGTGTGGTGTGTTGGGTTTATCAGCGGCAGTTGTGACTGGTTTCATATTACGTTCACCGTCTGTAGCTGGTGCTCTAGTGACTGATCCATCTGTACAAAGGCTAATGGCAAGTCTCGTACCCTTTGCTGTGTTAAGTCAGAGCTATTGTCCACTGGCTACTTTATCGGATGGAGTATGTATCGGGTTAGGTTCCTTTTCACACTTGCCAATAATCATGGTGGGCTCGTTTCTGACAACGGCTACTGGATTGGCAATGGTGGCTAGTCAAAACATTGGCATCGTTGGAGTATGGGTTTGTTTGAATGTCTTCTTGACATCAAGACTTGCCGGTCATTTGCTATTGAGTACCAAGCTACGAAAGTATGTGAAGAAAGCATTCAGAGGACGAGAAGAAAAGGCTATGCTAAAGAAGAATGCAGTCGCTACATCTGCATGAGCTAAGATGATGAGCAGCGTGTGTGCTATATGTTATATGGAAAAGATTGTACAGGAATGCAACGAGATGGGAGCAACCCTATGGAACAGAGTACCCCCTACATTGTTTGATGGAAGTGATAACACTGATCAAATGAGCTGGGCAGCAGACCAAACTAAGTTTGTGACTCTAAATATCCAAGCTCCTCTCTCTCTCTCAGAACAAAAGTTATTTGTCATTTGCTATGGTTAGTTTTGTTATGTTTAGTGAAGAAAGCTATTGTATTGAATATTAATGAGGTTAATAACTTATCTAGACTTTGTTCATTCGTAATAGCTGCTAGATAGTATACGATCGAGGATTGTACAAGACATAACTCTTATCAACGTCTTGTGGTCGCGTCGTGGTATTCTCGGAATAAGATACCCAATACAAATACAATATATTAGATATGATCATACCTGGCCTGAACTTGATGGAGTCACCTACTCACTATCCTTATAACATCTGGCTACCCTACCAAGATAACAAGATAATGTCAATGTCAATTTTCAACCCAATACTTGGCGTCGACGTCGAGGCGAGAGGATACCGCAGCATGTACTCTGCTTTGACGTTTTGACAAGCGCCATATTGTAAATTAGCCCTCCTTTATAGTCTCGATATGATATTGATTGTGTTTCAAGGATAGAGATAGTAGGTACTGATGCTGAGACACTGTGTTGTGTGGTAGTGGTGTGTAAGTTGATCATATCATGTGTTCGTGTCAGTGTCGGCCACAGACACACAGCTCACACTCCTCTCTCGCTTAGCTACTACATAACCGATGCCTGACATTATCAACCAATCTAATTCGCTTTATATTCTCAGTAATATATGAACAATAGTTTAATATATCACCAATATAGAACGATGTAATATCCAACCAAAGGAGGAAGAGGACGATGTGTAGGATACCACTCAGTATCTCGATGAGTGGTATCGTCATCATCTAATTGTTTCACCGATACAACCCAGCAAATCCAATATGAAGAGAACTCTCTTATAGACTGTGCCAATAGTATAGTGTTACATTGGCAATCGTCGATAGATATAGAACAACTTGGCATCAAGTTGAACATACATATTAGAGTCTGATCGGACTACTTTCTTGAAGGGAGACGTTTTCTAAGTCATGAGATTAGTGCTCGATTTGCTTCTTCCGTCTTCCCTCCACCCAACATAGAAAGAGCAACAAACTAAGCTGCAATGGACCAAGGCGATGGCAACTACTAACAACTGAACTTTGCCGCCAAGAGCGGATCATTATTTGTATTATCTGCTCCATTGCAACATATCAATAGGTTTGACAATAGCAATTGCAATCGATATCGACAATATCACCTTCGACGACGACTACTAATCATAACATCAACAACAACAATACATCATCATGTTAGTCTATCCAATCGCCGCCATCATCTTCGGCACAACCCTATCCGCAGAGGCTGCCTCCTCTACTACACAACCAAAACGTAAGACCCCAACAAAAACAGACTTCCTAAAAGCAATGGATCGTCATGCTAGAAACAATTCCAAACGTCGTGCATTAAAATCTAATACACAAGATGAATTCAATGCAGAGATATATGGATCAACGAAATCAAGTGCTGCATTACGTAAGAAGATTATTGCAAAGAGTGTACCAGCTGCCTCATCATCATCAAGTGGTGGTAGTAATGTGGGTAGTGCTGTAGGTGGTGGTAGTATGAAGAAGGGAGGAGATAGTCGTAACCTTGGATATTATTATCAGAATAAGTATAGTCAGGAAAATGATGGTAGTGATGATTACTTTAATATTGGTACGATGAATGCGTTTGGTTTTGGTAAGTACAGTGTGTGCTGTTTGTATACTTTGTCGGTGGTATGTACCTATTATATATCGATATGATATCTCTGACCACACACATGATATGTTCTTCTCTCTCCGGTGTATCCTCTACAAAACAGATCCAACCGCATACTCAGCATCCTACGCCCGTTGTGCCTCCGTTAAGCAATTCGATGACGAGATGGCTGCCACCGAAGATGCCGAAAGTGTCTTTGTAACAAAACATTTTGCCGTATTCCGTTTCTGTCCGAAACAAACCTGTCAAGGATTCCAAGATGATTTCACACACTGTGGATGTGAGGAACAATGTGAGGTATTAATGGAATATCAAGAACAGTACGGACAGAATGGTGGGAATGCCGATGATGATGGTGAGAATCAAGAAGAGAATTGTCAGGCCGCTTGTTATGAACAATGTAAGATATGGGGTGTCCAGCAAGATTTGAATGACGGGACATATGATAGTAGTAATAGTGGATATTACAATCGTAAGTTGGCTGATAATGTCAATGGATACAATTGGAACAATTATGATAACAATCCTTTCGCTGAATAGTAAGTACCTCTTTTGTTTGCGTCTGTGATGTGATATGTTGATGTTCACATGATATGCACATCTTTACTAACCCCGACTCTTTCTCCCCATCTCGCCTCCACCAACACAGCCCATTCACCTATGGAGTCCAAGACGACGAAGAAGTATGGGGTGCCAACGGAGAGGGATGCCAATCCAACTACGGAGAATACATGATCGAGCTAAGTGACTACTTAGATCTCATGATGGAATGGCAAGATCAACGATTCAATGAATATCAAGAATACTGTGAGGATTGTATGTTCAAGGTATACCAATCCCAATATGGACGTGATCGTGACTTGGAGGCTGAAGACTCCTTGTCATTCGAGGAATTCAAGGAATCACAGGAACATCGTGGTCTCGGCGGTTGTGCCGAATACGATACATGCCGATACTACATGAAGATATCCGAGGTTGATGAATACTCGGAATGGTTTGAATGTACCGAGGTTGAGAGGAACAATGGACAGGTTGCATACGTTGCTCCTCATTGTGCCGAGGATGGACAGACTATTACACTTGGTGTTTATTCAGATGAGAATTGTTATGAGTACATTGGTGATGGTGTTGATGTACAGAACTGTAAGTAAATGAGAATGCATTTGTGTGCATATGATATGTACTTTTTCGACTAACACACATCTCATGCTCATTTTGTATAACCTCTAACACTTCAACAGGGATTGGTGAAGAGCTAGAAGAGGATGCATTACGTCCTTACTACAACTCCCGCTTTGGCCCTACCTTAGAACAGCTTCAGTACGTTAGAGAGGATCAGGTGTGCACACCCTGTGACAAGAACGATCTCATGTGGGATTTGGGCAGCCAAATGGATGATGATGCTGCACAGAACTACGATCAAGACTCGGAAGTTAACGAGCTCTGTGAGAGTTTGTACGAGGCATCAGCTCGTTGTGACAAGTACTACCGTTCATACACTAGCACTAAGATGACACAAGAATATGCCGAGGCCATGGCACAAGAAGATCTTACTTGTGACTTCATTGACAGTGTCGTTATGGGATCATACAATGAGATTGGATTTGTCAACTTAAAGCAGGACTATTCCCCCAAGACTTCAGGCTGGTTTAGCAACAGCATGTACGGTCAGAAGACCAGTCAGGCCATCTCCGAGGTTTCCCCACTACAAGTATTTGGTTTGGTTGCATCCATAGCTTCCCTCGTCCTTTTGGGTGTCTGGTCTTCGGCTCTTCAGAAGAGTTTACGAAAAGGTCCATGGACACCTCATCGTCGTCGTTCGAACATCCTTGAACCCAAGGATGGCATCGCTCGTAATCCATCTGGTATCATGATGGGACGATCAGCATCAGAGGCATCATACTATGTCAACTAAAGAAGAGAAGTAGAAGATTGTAAAGATGAAATTGTACCCCCAAAAAGATAGAAGCACATCAGCATATGTGTGCGTTTTGTATACCGAGAATGAGAAGGATGTAGTTAGAATACGGAGTACCTATTACCCGTTTGTATAGATATATGTGTTTGTCGATTGAATACTTATTGTACAGAATCTAATAGTAATAGATTTTTGGTTAATGTAACACACCAAGATGGTAACACGTCCTAACCTACATAGAGAACGACCGCTCACAATAGCAAGCCAATACTTTGCCTACACATATCTACTTTTGTTTAGTTGCAGAATGCTTGTGAGCATCAGTTATCTTTGGTTTGTCTTTCTTGATTGGATCTGCTGCCACATGATGTTGCTCCTTTACTTTCTTATCTTGACCTACTACCGCTAGCTTCTTCTCCTTCTTATCATGATGTTTCTTCCCTTTGACGATAGGCTGATGCTTCATATCGGATTGCTTCTTAACTGCCTGCTTAACAACGATGTCCTTCTGCTTGTTAGTATGATGTTCCTTGATATGTGGATGCTTCTTCGAGTTGCCAGCCTTTGGAATTGGATGCTTGATTGCTTTCATACTAGTCTGAGACTGCTTATCTTCCTTCAACTTCACTGATCCTTTCATAACAGGCTTGTTCTTGTGTTGTTCATGAGCTCTAACCTTTGGCTGTGGCTTGTTTGGCTCTTGTTGTTTCTCGATACTCTTCTTATGATCATCTACCTTCTTCTGTTCTTTAGCAGCCTCTTTAGCCTTTAACTCTGCCTTCTTGATCATGTTTTGAGCTATCTTCAATTCCTTAGCAATCTTCTCCTCATCCGACTTAGCTTTATGCTCCATGACAAACTGCCCCAAGTTGCCCTTACCAATCTTAACACCAGTATCGATATCGGCAGCGTTGGTATCCTCGGCAACTGCACTACCATCTTCGCCACTACTTGGCGGTGTAGCTTCCTCAATCTTGAGAGATCGTCTCATATACGACGACTCTCGGTTGTCAGCAGTTAAAATCGACAAGATGGGCAATGAATATCGTTCAGAGATCACTTTCATCATCATAGCCTTGGAACAAATACCAATACAAACAGCAAGTATTGCAAAAGGCTTAGTGAATCTAATCAATCTAGTTCTAATTTGAGAAGCAGTGCTACTCTTTTTGGTATCATCATCGTCGTTATCAAGCATAACTTCGACTATAGCATCACCGGAGGGAAGGATAGATATTCCATTAGCTGCTGGGCCGGAGGTGGGTGCACTACGACGACGCATCATGTGGGGAATTGATATGATATAATGATAGTATGATAGTGATATTATGTTCAGTGATGATTTATATTGCTCGATAGCTTATGGCTGGCGTCAATTGTTGTTTTATGAATGAACACATCGCATGCAGGCAAAAGAGGAGGCTATGGAGATTTGTGTAGCTAGTATTTTGTTAGAGTAGAAAGGCAGAGATGATAAAACTGGCCAGAAAGTAGGGGCAGTTTATGAGATAGCAGTAATAATCTATGCATGCCTACGAGTAATCTAGGCATGCCAAGCTATAATCACTTCTTGGATTGAATGAAAAACGATCTATCTCATCAATGTGACAGCACGAGCCAAATTCTATCTCTACTTCTTTTTAATTGCAATAAAAGCAAAGGTGTCTATGTACTAGGTATATTTTAGTCAAACCATATGGTACATTGGCGTGTGGATAGGCTAAACAAGAGTAGAGTGATATGTACAATCATCATTTGCATCAATGCCGACGGGTAGATATCCACATCCTCGACTAGACGAGACAAAGACAAAGAAGACGGGAAAGTTGACCATATCAAAATCAACAACGACAACACATCAGATGGTACCACCTAGTCAAATATCAATACGAACTATCAATAGTAGTAACTCATCCTCGTCATCAACAATAGAACCTCCTACAATCAACAGTAAACCCATATCATTGAAAAGTTGGTCATCTCTTCTCTCACCAACGACGACACAAGAGAAACAATTACCAACAATTAATGAAGATGCTAGCTATTCATCTGACAAATGTTACTCAAGTTATTGTTGGTGTTGTTTTTTTACTACGCCGGATGTTTGTGATATACAATTGATATTACCATCGTTTATTGGCCGATCGGAGACTCGAACAAATACAAATAGAAATGATAAGTTGTATGAGATATGATATGATTCGGACATATAAGTATGTATTGTAGTCAGTAGTAGTTGCAACATGCAATCAATATATGTACAAAGCGGAGATATAGAACAAATGCTTTGGCTTTACTCCAGCCATAGTTGAGATTGGACGAGAAGTAGTTGAACAAAAGTCGCACACATCATGTGTGTCCCGAATGTAGAGCGGATATGTTTTGAGAGATCTATGTTGGCATGTACAGTGAAGAGGGATATTGAACAAAGAGCAAATGCACACATATGTAGTGCTCTCTACATCGTATGAGAGGAGCGGAGAGAGAGTTTGTAAAGGTTTGTAAACAAAGCAAAAAGTAGTACACATCATGTGCATTCATCAATTTCTAAGTAGGATAGAGAGGACATGAGACTGCTCTGTACATAGAGTTACTGTAAGTCAATAATGTATTCTAATGAAAGTTGCTTTACTCAAAACCGCTGCATAATGTATGATAAAGCCAGCTTTCATGCCAATGACTTACGAGAAAGTCAAGTCAGGTTCTTCATTCTGTCTCACTTTTCATGATTGTGTCTTCATCGTTGCATGCATGCTGATGATGGAACTGATGAACCAATGAACTAAACATGCGGGAAGAGTGTTCAGTTGTACCCGAGAGACCTGACAAGAGAGTATGAGTTCTAGATTAGCAGAAATAACACATGAAATATCAACAATAACATCCGAGATGAAAAGCTCAACAACAGTACAACCGAGCCTTTTATCAAACAATCATAGACAATACTCACCAGTGAGACAACAACAGCATCGTCTAATAACAAGATCAAGAGGAACAGTAGGAAAGAGAAGAGAATGTAGTAACTTGATATCGTTTGATAAACTGCTTGCAAAGCAACAAAAGAACAAGAACAAGAAACGAATAATACCACCGAGTCAGCTATCATCATCCTCACGTGTTGACACATCTGTATTTGTATCAGTCTCATCAATTGAACAACCACCACAAACAATTGAAAGACAGACGACTTTACCGACTATTGATGAAGATGGTAGCTATGCATCTGGATGTAACTCGAGTTTGCTTTGGTGTTGTTTGCACGAGCAATTGGATAGATTACTCTTTAGTTCGTTCACTTCTACTAAGATTCAGTAAGACATATAGACATGATAACATGATAGTGGGATTGCTAAGTGTGGAGATTGTATGGAGAGGATTAGTATATTGCAAAGAGACGGCAGATTGGAGGTTATTATGTTCATGTATTGTTAGTTGTGTGTGTGAATAGAATGGAGTGTATTGAATTGAGAAGAAGAAAGAACGCTAATGCTAAACATAATGTATACGAAGTAATGTAATGTATGAGAAAGTAGTATGATGTGTCAATAACAAGAAGTTTATATGTAATAAAGGTTCTCCTTTTCTAATTCTAATCCCCCGTCTTGTGCTGCTCATACTTCAGAGATGTCTGACTCTTCCTGCTTTGCTGCTGGCTTTTGATCTCCTCCTGCTGCCGCAAGCTCCTGTTCCAACGACTCTCTTAAAGCCTGCTCGGCCTTCTTCTTGGCCTGTTCAAAAGTATGATAAACAAGTTAGAGGCAAGAATGCTAATGAATAACAGATCATGTATAAGACTACACACTCACCTTCTTCTCTTGGGTCTTGACATTGTACCAGCGATTCTTGACCGAGCTTTCGTTTCGTCCTGGAATACGTTTAGCAATCTCAGCCCATTTGTTGCCCAGCTCCTTCTGACCATCACGAAGTAACTTCATTTCATCCTCGGTCCATACTCCTATTGTTTGGTTGAGAGATAGATATGGATGTGAGTTAGAGATGAGAGGGAAAACGGAGGGGACACGACATATAAATGTGCCAGACTTACCCTTCTTGATTGTTGGATCTAAGATGTTTTCCCAACGGGCCTTTACTTGTTCGCCAACTCTGCCAGGTAAACGTAACGCAGCCCAGTTCTTCTCACCTTTCTCATCTACTTCTCCATTGGCAGCAAATGCGACAATACGATCGTCTTCCTCCTTGGTCCAGTGTCCCTTGACTAGTCCAGGTTGGAGAGCCTTCTTCCATCGATTCTTGCATTGACTTTCAGACCTTGATCCGTTGAACACATTATCAGAGATGAACTTCCAATTGTTATCACCCGATTGTTCAACGGCAAGACGTAAGATTTGATCCTCGTGATCACTCCAACGTACCCATCGTTTCGACTGTTGTTTCTTTCCCCCCTGTACAATGGGTACAGCGGCAGCAACCTCACTTTGATCAGTAGACACAACTTGTGCAAGATATTGCTGACCATAATACTGAGCCATTGGTACTGAGGCACGAGCAACAGCAGCCATTTGAGGTTGAGGAGGATGATGAAACATCGATGGAGATATACTCGGCATTCCATTATGAGAACTCATTGGCATTGGCATACCAAGTCCGGGCGGCGGCGAAAGGCCAGGGAGACTAGGCATTCCACCACCATAGGTATTATTGTAATTATAACCACCCAATCCTGGATGGTATTGAGGAGGAGGAGCATGATTCGTATGTCCCTGTCCTGCACCGCCAAGAGATAACAAGTTGTTCACGTCTGATGGTGTTGGTGCTTGTGTTGGATGATTAACCAATGGCGGAGGTCCTTCACTTTCTTCTTCCGCCACGGCAGGTTTTTCAACCTTTACTCTTTTCTTTGTTCGGGTTGGCATTGTTGAGAGACGGAAACAAAGGTTTATTAATTAATTAGACGTGAAAGTATATAAAGTATAGAATTGAGCAAACAAATATGTTGTGGAGAGTCTCAGTCCCGTGGAATGAAGTACGAATGAATCCACGGTGAATAACGAGCAGAATTCGTATGACTACTCACCTTTGGTGGAAGATTGGAGCCACCATTAGATGACAATGACAACGTAGAATCTTCTTCGTCTTGATCTCTGTGTGTCAATTCACTAATTTGTTCACTGTTTACCGATGCCATGTTATTAGTTTTATTTTGGTTGATTGTTTTATTGGTGAGGTTTTATTGAATGTGATTGTTATTGGTTTTGTTAGCTTTGTGATGATTCTTTTGTTGTTGTTTTGTGTTGGTGTGTATGTGAGGAGTGATTTTGTTCTTTTTTTCTTGAGTCTCGAGTCCCGCCTATTTAGCTTTGCACGTAGTGTATGGTACCTCTATAACCAACTGTGTTTGCTTGTGTATCAGGCTACTCTCCTTGAAGTCCAATGATCGATACCTTAAGTAGCGTATATTTCTACTGCCTCCATACAGCACTACTTGCCTCTTTGCCTTTATCTCGTAGAATACATTTGCAAAACATATTCTATCCCAATGAACATCTCCTGCCCGACGAATCTTGCACCACCAATGTGTCTAGCAGAAGATTGTTCAGGCCAGTTCAATGGCCATTCTCTTATGATATAGGTAGTATGTTTGTTTATGTTATCGTAGGACACTACCATATTAGTAGCAGATGATGATACTGCGGCGGTATTGTCTAATCTCCACAGTCTCCTCCGTCGTCACCACCACTATCCCCATCATCTCCAGAACTATCTCCTACATCTCCTACATCTCCAACACTATCATATCCGTCAATAGCGATACTTAATCCATCGTCATTAAAGCTACCATGATCTCCTTTGTTATTGCAATAATAATCACCTGTATTCTTACCACAACTAGCCAACGATGATAAAGAACTATCATCCCAATCAGTCAATCTATCCCCTAACGATTTATACCTATCAGAAGGTCTAGACTTTCCTTTCTTTTCTCTTTCCATAACTGAGGCATTCTCACCACCTTGTATTATAATGTCAGGTAATACATTAAGTAGTAATGTAAAGAAAAAAGCACCACCTAATATGATGTATAAGAAACTATTCCTATCGACGTTTGAATCTGTATCATACCATCCGTTTACATCTTCTTGTGATAGATGAGATATTGTAATTGATGACATTGTGTTGATTGATGCTATTGAATTGATATCAACTGAAGAATGTTCAAGGAGTGTTTGTTGTGTTGATGTTGATTGTACTACATTATGATACGAAGAGATAGGAGTAATAAACCAGGCGTTAGCGCCATTTTGATAAAAGATTAGTAACAATATGAATAAGAAGTATATCATTATAAGTTGCTCTGTGCTCTTAGTGATGATTGGATTTTGTTTGTGTCTTTCTAGTCTGTATCTTTCTTATTTGAACTTTGGTCTAAGAAGACTTCAACTACAAAAGCCCCCGCTAATCAAAAGAAGAAGAGCGTTGAAGACTGATATTTGTTAGTATACAAACAGTATTATTACTTCTCTGTCCCGTCTCTTTACCGCACATTACAACTTGCAACAACAAACTCCTTATTATCGTTTCATCGCCGAAATAAAGAGTTCATTCAATTTCTTGTTGATCCACTACTTCATTGTGAATGATCACTTGGGGTTAGGCCTTGCGCCTTGATGACTGCCAATTGCAAATAGAATTGAACATGATGGTATACACTCGTTCACATCATCTCATTTTACTACTATTCTGTAATGTGTTTTTCAAAGATCAATAAGCACTAGATGTGCAACGAGGTGTTTATGGGATCCAAAATTGTGAGTAGGCTTGCAGCATGTCTCAGGGTAGTTCCTTTACAATAGGGGGTCCAGCCCTATAAAGTTCAGATTTTTAAATTGCCTTATAAACATCAAACTTTCTTCCAAACAACTCAACTAGGTCCCCTTATGATATTCCTAGAGTTTGGTTTGATTGTATTGACCTCTTCCCTGCCTACTAGGGCCGCCAAGGCATTATTATCATGGTCAAAGTGCCTCACCTTCGCAATTACCCTAGAGGTCTTGGTCACGTACACGGTATCCTCACGGTATCCTTACCTACAGTAATACCTAACAAAAATAACTTGAAAAGTCACACAACATGGTAATCGATCACGTAGTAGGGTGTTGTCAATAGCGGCGCCGATGCGATATACCATCGTCCCATATGCTGTAGATACATTGTCTATTACATACTAGATGAGATGGGAACGTCATCGCCGGCACAACATGGTCGTATGGAGCAGCCGCTCTCACTACAATAAGCATGAATTTTATCGACGACGATGTTAGTCATTCTCGAATATTGTGCGTCCTGTGGCCGTCTATCATCCATCTATCGAAGCAGTTATAGGCCCCATAGCCGTGGTATAATATGGTAGTCGATCTGTTGCAGTAATTGCAGTGGAAAGAGACGAAAAGGCGATCAATAATGGTCGTATCACATTTTTATTATTAAGAATAAATTGATGCACATCATGTGTCAAAGTGTATTAGAACTGAATAAAAGTACTATACATAATAAAACACATTATCTAGCTTTAGTTTAGCAGTTATTTAATGCATTAGAGTGCTATTTTATTGGTCTACTACCACTATATAAAGTATATTAGCCACTATCCATCTTGAATGTTGGTATCTCAACAAAGAAAAATATATGAAAATCTAATCATACTCATTAAT
>Ga0214481_100473_pt1 | contig 20656 bp, 13 predicted proteins | sample M1_20Mar14CPVII9_4_FD_165057 | JGI IMG/M metagenome (GOLD analysis project Ga0214481, IMG submission 165057) | Marine eukaryotic communities from Monterey Bay, California, United States - M1_20Mar14CPVII9sort6BwellG10 | ecosystem: Environmental > Aquatic > Marine > Unclassified | place: USA...
AATCCAATGGTGAAGTGAATTCTTTCGATCCATTCTCAATCCTGAATGTTGACTCGGCATCAGACTTGAAAGAAATTAAAAAGGCATATAAGAAAATGAATCATACATAACATCCTTCTCACCAAATTTGGATGAATTGGAATAATACGACCATACAGCCATTGGGATAACAATTACCATAAAAATTAGATATGTCAATAATACCAAATTACGATTGTCCGTATTGAGTAGAAACTCGGGCAATCCGATACTAACTGCCAATGATTGTTTACCATCGGGATTACCATACTTTTCCCAATTTTCTTTCGCAACCGGATCAGTTAATGCCTCATATGCCTTGGCAACCATCATAAACATTGCCTCGGCAGCCGGGTTATTTGGATTCTTATCAGGATGGTACTTTAGACTCATTTTCTTATATGCCTTTTTAATTTCTTTCAAGTCTGATGCCGAGTCAACATTCAGGATTGAGAATGGATCGAAAGAATTCACTTCACCATTGGATTGTACCGAGAAGTATAACCATAGGAAAACGATGGAGCAACCCAATGTTAGAATAAAGTTGACAATAAATCCAGGTGAGTTGAGTGTTTTTAAACCCTTGGAATTTGCCTTAAGATCAGCCGCCTTCTTCTTCTCGGCGGATGTACGGGAGATGGCACCAATATCTTCATCGGTGGAGAATAATGCTACATTGACCTTTTTAATAATTGTATACCATGCTGTTATTAGATTGGTAGTAATGGTGATAGATATAAGAGTTGAGAAGGAGATAAGTTAGAGTTGTGCATATAATATCAGGATACGCTGTGGGGTATCCTTATCAAATAGGGCCAACCACACGATATTCATTGCAATATGTCAAATAAATAAACTTACATGGAACAATATACAATGTAATGAAGCTCAATGCAACAAAATAAAACGCTGAATCGTCATACTGAAGCATGATTTATTATAATATTTTTCTTTAATGTGTGATGTGTATTTTTGTTCGTTTGTTGATTAGCTTTTGGCAGCAGGGCAAATACTTAAATACTACAACTGATATATCTCTTTGTTATCTTCAATAAGCCGTGGACTTCGATAGTTGTAGTGTTGCACAAGTATTGTTCGAGTGCGTTGTGTTTGTGGCGGAAAAAAAGGTTGTGATGTGGAATAAAATTTGACTTATCTTAGCGGCCGACCATTACCATTGACCATTTGCATTGCTCACGTGTTGATGTTGTATTTGTGTACTAACAAAGTAAAGAGCAGTAGAGAGAAGACAAAGATGGCACCAATACCGACAGAAGAACTATCATCATTTGCTAATAATCTAGCAGATGAGGCACGTAAAATCATCCTTCCATACTGGCATCAGCCCTTAGAGATAATATCAAAAATGGAACATGATCGTCCGATTGCAGGAAAGTTTTATGATATGAATTCGTGTGGACTGCTTTATTTGACCTTAGTTTGCCTCTTTTGATTGCCCTTGCATATCATATGTGCTAACATGTTATAATCTCCTCTCTTTTATCATCATAAAATCTGATAACGCGCATCTTCCAGAATCGCCAGTAACAATAGCCGATCAACTTGCAGAGAAATGTATGAGAAAGTTAATAGAGGAGCGTTATCCTACTCATGGTATATATGGTGAGGAGTTTGGTCAGGTTAGAACTGATGCCGAGTATGTTTGGTGAGCATACTATTGTGTTAGATGTAAGATACATATGATGATATGCACTAAATATCTTATCATCTAAACTTTACTCTATGTCTACAGGGTACTTGATCCAATTGATGGCACTAAATCATTCATTACTGGTAAACCACTCTTTGGTACATTAATTGCTTGTTTACGAAATGGCGAACCAATAGTAGGAGTCATTGATCACTGTGCATTAGATGAACGATGGATCGGCATAGTAGGGAAAGGAACAACATTAAATGGTAAACCAGTATCAACAATAGGATGTACCAAACTAAAAGAAAGTATGATGTATGCAACAACACCACACATGTTCCATGAGGGCGAGGAAATGACTAAATTCAAACAAATGTGTAATACAGTGAAACGACCATTGTACGGAGCCGATTGTTACGCGTATGCAATATTGGCATCAGGATTTGGTGCCGATATTGTTGTTGAGGCTGATCTTGGTTTGTATGATTATTGTGCATTAGTTCCAGTAGTGGAGGGTGCTGGTGGGATCATGACAGATTGGTATGGTAGACGATTAACATTGGATAATCATGATAGGTCAAAGGGACGAGTGGTTGCGTGTGCTAATGAGGGATTGCATAGAGAGGCAGTTGCAATTTTAGGTAAAAGTTGGGGTACTACAAGTATGATATCATCAATTGTAAAAGGTGGTATGTGGCATTTGGCTGCCGGTGTTTGTATAGGTATAGCAATTGCAAAAGCCAAGAAGTAATTGATTAAATACTCATCCATTCTCAATCCACCCCATATTATCTAGAACCATACCCGCACATATCCTTCTAGTCATGAACACTTCCTCTTTCGATGCGTCATGTTTCTCTCGAATATCAATTGCAATAGATTTCATCTTGTTTAATTCATTACTATTCCGGCTTATAGTTGAAAATCTTGCACAAGCATCTTCTATAAAATTAAGCGCTGATAGTACCTCATCATCTTCTTCGTATCGATTTGCTGCGGTCATTGTTGATAAGACATGACCATATCCGTTAGGTCCACCGTCACTGCCATCCCATCGTCCATTCTGCCATGCTAAACCGAGTATTAATGTAACCTCGGAAAATGATATTTCAAACTCTGGATGTGTTGACTTGTATTCTACGGGGTTTAGTAAAGAGTCTACTAGCTTTTGTCTATCGGCTTTGGTATTGTAAATTTGACGGCATTTCATAGCACAGTCGTGTCCAGTTCCAATGGCACTACCCCAATTCCATTGTGGAGACGACCAACCACTGTTTGGGATGTTGTATATTGTCTTTTGTGTTTCTGATACCTCATAGGATGTCATTGATAATTTTGTGTGTCTGTTGGACAAACAGACTGGTAAGTGAAATGATTGAGTAACCTTGATAGTTAATAAAGATAGTATAACAAATATAAAGAGTTGCAACGAGGCCATCTTCTTATGATGATGTAATTAAGCATAGGTGATGGAGGGTGATGGCCTTGATGGACGACGGACGAGATAAAATCAAATACCCCGAAAATTGAAAATATACTCTCATAAAAAATTAAGGTGCATAACAAATATAAATCTTTGCAATACAACCCTATAGACTAGGCAATCAATAAGTATGGCACCAACAACACCTAAACCAACTTCAAATCAACAACAAACAATAGCTGATGATCCAGACTTATCCGAAATTGGACACTACGTAACAACAGCATCACCACCATCTGCAATTCATACTTCTATTAAATGTAACTTTATATCACCTTACTCTAATAGTAATGGAGATGTCGATGTTGTTATTTGTAAGAGTAACTTATTAGAAGTGCGCCGCTTTACTTCTAATAATTCAGCTAGTGCCAGTGATAGCTTGTCAGACGGCACACCATCAAACAACAACAACACAAACAACAACAACAACAGCAATGATATATTACCATTATTACTAACATTACCAATCAATGGACGCATCCTACAAATACTACCAATACGCTATCCCAATTCTACTAAAGATTATCTATTCTTTATTACTGAAAAGGGAATGTATTCGTTAATTGAATATGATGATACGTTGGCTACTAATAATTCGCAGGGTATTGTTGAGAATAGTAATAAAGAAGGTGCACCTTCTAATAATACTGACAGTGCACCTACTACAACGGGTGAACATTATCCAATTAAAACACATGCAACAGGATCATACAAATCAAATTCAAATTCCTCCTCCCTTTCCCCCACTTCAGGTGGTGTTAACATTATAGCAGGAGGCACAAATGCAGAATGTGGTCCACAACTATCAATCGATCCATTGAATAGATGTATAGCTATACATTCGTATGATGGATATATCACAATTATACCAATTAATTTAGGTTATGATTGTAGTAGTAAGCGTGTTCCGTGGCGTAGAAATGTAGTCAAGGATAGTGAAGGTGCAGGCCAAGGGAATGAAGGGAGTAGAAAGATTCGTGGTTTATCAAATGGACCATTAGTAACACCCTTCCATTTACGAATTGAGGAACGTACGATCATGTCCATTTCTTTTCTCAATGAATCTACCAACTCTACTACATCATTATCATCATCAAGTAAGAGTAAAGGAGGTATATACATTCCACAATTGGTACTATTACACTTAGATTCACGTGGATATCAACATATTGTAACACATGGTATTGATATTACCAATCAAAAATTAATTATAAATGGTAATTGTAAGAATAGTTCAAGTATAATGGGATGGAATAATGGAAGGGATGGAAGTATGAATAATAGTATGAAGAAAGAAGGTAGTAGTAATATGCCATTGGTGAATGAACAATTATATGTTAAGGGTGTTGAGGGTGGTAGTGGTAAGGTTATTTCTGTACCACCACCTTCCTTATCTAATTCTTCCTCAAAATTGGGTGGTGTGTTGGTATTGGGACAACGTTCAATTACATATCATTCTCCTTCTCAAAAGAATAAAGTGTCAGTAGCATGTCCAAATGGTGAGGCATTATTAATTAGTTATTGTCGTGTACTTGAACAATCAATTAGTAGTGGAGATGGTAAAGAGGAGGATGATTCATCAATTGTACGGTATTTACTTGGTGATGAAAATGGACGTATCCATTTATTATCACTCATTCAAGGTACTAATTCTGATGAAGCTGATGGTAGTACTACCACTAAGTTGTTACTTGATACACTTGGTACGGCAACTACATCATCCTCAATGGTATATTTAGGTTCGGGATATGTCTTTGTTGGTAGTACTACTGGGAATAGTCAATTGATTAAGATACTTGATGAACCTGTGGAGGTTGTAGGTAGTAGTAGTAATGCAATAGGATTATTGGGTGGTGGTGGAAATGATGATAGTGCAATGAAGGAAGATACTACTACGACCAAAAACAATCCCTTGGTTGATACCACCTACATACAAATCATGGAAGAATATGATAATCTCGGTCCAATCGTTGATTTCGATTTACGTCCATGCTGTTCAGACGAATATGATATTAATACATCCACAAAAGTGGAGGGTAGTAATGGTAATAAATTATATCATCAAAGTTTAGTAGTGACATGTTCAGGTGTTGGTAAGGATGGTACTGTTCGGTTAGTACGTAATGGTGTTGGTATGCGTGAACATGCGGCGGTGGATATGGAGGGTATTAAGGGTATGTGGAGTTTACGACGGAGATATGATGATGTTGATGATTCATTCTTGGTACAGAGCTTTGTTCGGGAGACGAGGATATTGGGTGTACAACAAAGTAGTACCGATGATGACGAGATGGAAGAAGATAATGATAGCGAGGAGGAGGAGAGTGGAGCACTTGCCGAGGTAACAATTGATGGTTTCAACTCATCGAAATCAACATTATTCGCAGGCAATATATTGGTAGACAAGTTTGATTTACTCCTCCAAGTTGTGGAAGATGGTGTGCGTTTAGTTGATTCTGAAACCTTGGGTTTGATTACTCAATGGTCTCCGTTTAGTACTGATGAAGAGGGTAGTGATGATGATGAGGATGATAGTCCAATGGGTTTTATTACTGTGGCGTCTGCAAATGAGAGTGGTCAAATTATCGTAGCTTTGCGAGGTGGAGCGTTGGTATATTTAAAGATTGAGGGAGGAGATTCATCACCGTCCATTCGTCGAGTTCGCAAGGTAACCCTCGACCGTGAGATTAGTTGTATTGATTTAAATCCCTTCGGTTCAACGTCATCAACAAAAGAGGATGGTATGGATATTGATGAAACGAAGAAGAGTCAATTAGTAGCCGTTGGACTTTGGGATGACTTTTCCGTGAGGCTGTTGAATTTGGGCGATGATCCCTCTTTGGTTCTAGAACAAGTCCTTCACATCAATTTAGGACGGGGAAATACCGAAGCTTCTTCTTCCCAGCTTGCTTCTAATGAAGATTCAGATGAACAACCTGGTGATAGCGGGCAGCATATGATGGCACGAAGTCTTTGTTTAGTCACTATGGATTCCCAATCCTCGAGCAAGAATAGCATGTCCTCATCTCCTGATCCAGGCAACAACGTTGATATGCTCCTCGTGGGTTTGGGAGATGGCAAGTTGATCAGTTTTGTCGTAAAGCATGAAGATCAAGCCTCCAATAAGTGGTCAATTCATTCAAGGAAGGAAGTTAGTCTGGGAACACAAGGAGTGCATCTAATCCCTTTCCGTCATGGTTCCTCCAAGTCATCTGGATCATGTGTCTTGGCCACAGGTGATCGACCCACAGTTGTATACCTTACGGGTGGTACTGCTGGTAGCAATAGCAATGCCAAGTTGAATTACTCCACTATTAGTCTGACTGTAGACGAGGATGAAGACGACGAGGAGGGACAAGCACACAAGAATATATCGGTCAATGTTGCTACACCCTTTCGTTCATCTTTGCTCTTCTCATCGGCTAATGCTAACAGCTCCTCACTTTGTGTAGCCGATGAAAGTTGTCTCCGCTTGGGAATGATTGACAATATTCAAAAGCTTCATGTCACGTCGTACAAGCTGGGTATGACACCTCGGAGGATTGCATATCATGAAGCCGGACGTGTCTACTGTGTGGGATGTATTGGTAGTGATTATGGTGGTGGAGAAACCAATCAGAATAATTGCGTACGGTTCTTTGATGATTCAACCTTTGAGGAATTGAATTGGTCAGTGTGTTTGTTACAATCCATGGGCATTTTTGTTTTATTGTGATTTCTTGTCATCTAATCTTCTCCCCTCTTTTCAAACTATACAGCATCACTCTTGAACCATTTGAGCAAATATTGACGATTGAGAGTGTTTTGTTGAGTATCAATCCGCCTACTGGTTCAGCAAGGGCAAAACTAAATGAGAACTCAACGCCCGAATCAAGACCGTTCATTGTATTAGGAACCGCATATGGTTACCCTGACGAAGATGAACCGTCCCAAGGTCGAGTTTTGGTGATTGAATGCAACAATAACACTGGTGGAGGGAACTTGAAGTCTGATACCGAAGACGATGATAGCCAACTGCTAAGACAAGTTCGTCAAGTAGCCGACCTTCCATTGACGGGAGGGATTTACAGTATTGCCCCATTCTATGGTGGCAATATTCTAGTTAGTTGTGGCTCAAATACCATCATTTGCCAGCTGTCTATAAGTTCTTTATCAAAAGAGTTTGGCGGCAATCCCGGAGATCTTGTTCTAAAAAATGTTGGATCAGGTCATCATGGTCATATCATATCACTCTATATAAAGAGTCTTGTAAGTTCTGACAAGTCGCTTCAAAACAAACGCGACCAGAAGAAGCAACTTGCCATTGTGGGTGATATTATGCGTTCTGTAGCACTTGTGGAGTACTTCCCCAAACACCAAGTGATTGAGGAGCTTGCTCGAGACTTCAATTCAAACTTTTGTACAGATATTGCAATGTTGACGAATAATACGTATTTGGCCGCTGAGAGTTTCACCAACTTGTTCGTTCTGCAGTATAATCCTAATGCAACTACTGAGCAGGCGAGGGTTAGACTTGACACTGTTGGTCAGTATCATCTTGGTGAAAGTGTAAACAAAATGATCGGTGGCAGTCTAGTCATGCCTAGCAACAACTCATCGGGCAATACAGGAAGTAGGTCAGCAACTGGCAAAGGATCGCCAGACAAAAGCTCCTCTCTTGATGGTAGTCGCAAGATTGATATTACTATTGGTAGTCAAACTTTATATGGAACTGTGGATGGAACTCTAGGATCCATCTTGGGCTTAGGCGGTAAGACATTTGCCTTCCTCTCTGCACTTCAACGTGCTATGGATGCAATTGTCAGGCCCGTTGGTGATTTGAGCCATGCACACTACCGAGCTTGGAAACAGGAACAGAAGACACATGGCTCGTGTGGTTTCGTCGATGGAGATTATATTGAAACCTTCCTTGACTTGAGTCGACCGAACATGGAGAGGGTTGTGAAGGAGATAAATATTGATGGAAAGTGGAATATTCTTGATGATGGGAAAGGCTTTAAAGAACGTGATGAAAGTCAATCAAGCCTTATGGACACTGATGAAGCGATGGACACTGGCTCATCGAGTGTATCTTCAGGTGCCTTAACAGTCGAGGATGTCTTGTCGGTAGTTGAAGACTTGTCACAGTTACATTAGTTTAGGTAGTAACTCTATTATAACACCTGTCCTTTAACGATCGACTAGGTGAAGACTGCTAGGATGAGCGAGTGGTCTTCGTTAGTAATATGTTATAAGTAATGTATGTTAATGTTCAATATTTGAAGTCTACAATCGAGTATTTATGGGGATCGTTCCCCGTTTGATAGTAACCCGAGCGTCTTTATCGCCAATCGATGCTACCCAACAGTAAGGACCTGCTAATCCTCTCTTCATAACCAGCTTTCGGCCATTCTTATAGACAGATAATGTGCCCTCATCTAAATCAAGAAGCATTCCCAATTCACCAGAAGACATACGTTCTAATCCATCACAATTAAAACGGCTGTTTCTTGAACCATCCCAATTACTTGAAAGGAACATTCTCATGACTACACCGTACATGCAACAATGAACATTGTTGTTACAATCCCCGTGTCCCAATCTTCGAGAGAAATTTTGGTAGAACTGCTCGTCAACTGGACTTCCACTTGCATTTTGATTTGCTTTTCCTGGTCTCATCACCCCAAGCCAAAAATTCCCGCAATCATCCTCATGATGCAAGGTTGTAAATGATACATAATGTTTGCCTGCCCTCAGTACATTATTGCTCAATGCAGTCTCCCAGCCAAAAATACTAGTACTCAGTTTTGTATTTCCGCTGTGATTAACACATGATTTGTCCCCACTATTCACATACTCAGCTCTAACAAGCTGGTCAAACAAAAGAGGGGATCTCATTAATTGAAGATAGTGATAATCCGCTAATGAATTCTCTCCATCATAATGTGGTAATGCTGCTAGCTGTTCCACTGTTGCAATTTCTTCTACCGATATATGTGCAGACTTTTTAATAACTGATAGATCGTCATCATCTAATATACCAAATGTCTTACACGTCAGTGCCAAGTTTAGTAAACTGATTGAAGGTAGATATGATATGATCTTTGATAATGTATCGGTATTTAATAGCACTTCTTTATATGCTGTATTGTCCTCTACTTTTTGTTTCTTATCAAGGTGTATCATGATATTTTCTTTAATTGCAAAGAGATAGAGCTTCTCACTTCGCTGTTCAGTGCCCTCCTACTATTCTAAGATCTGACAAACCACAACCTCTTTGTCCATCCAATATTCCTAGAGATTGAAGAGTTGAATAACATCAACCACCTCTTTCTTTATGTGAATAAACTTCAAACGGACTGTCTTTGAAGGAGGTGAACCTACATACAAAAGGTGAGGAGTTGGCTTCATATCAATATAAGGTGAGGTGATGATGATATGTGATCCGACTATTGTGCTAGAGATGTAATAATAATCTTGTGTTTCCCCGATCCACTTATGTTCATATGTGATAGTGAGTGTGATACAATACAAACAAAGTGTTATATAATATGATGTGTACAATATGTTCATCTACTATTTCAAACTAACATATGCATACGCAATATACATACAGGATATTACGCTCAGTAGCATATAAATGCACATCAAAAAGTATCAACAATGGGCCATCCAACAGATATATTCGTAGAAACACCCTCCAGTGGTATTTGTGCCATTTGCCACGATGTACTAGAGAATGCAACATCATTAAAGGAGTGTGGTCACTCTTTTTGCAATGATTGTATCAAGTTGTGTTTAGAGAGCGCACCCTCATGTCCAACGTGCCGAGTGAATGCTGAAGGCGTTAGTAGTTGTATACCAGCCTTTGCATGCAGGGAGTTGATTGATTCAATGAAGGTTAAGTGTACCAATGGTCGTGATACTATTCAGACGTCGCAGGCCATCTTGGGATCTATGCATAATTGTGGTAATGGCGAGGAAAGTAGTAAAAAGAGGAAAAGAGATGATGCTTCTTTATCTGATAATATCGAAAGTACCAAGGTAGGATGTAATTGGACGGGTTCATTGAAGGAGCGTCAGCAACACGAGGAAGTTTGTGGACACAAGATTATTACATGCAGTGTAGAGGGGTGTAATCACACTTGCAAAAGGAAGGATATGGAGAGCCATCTTACTAGTGGTGTGGGGATATTGTTACATATGGATTTGAAGGTGAAAGCTGTGAAAGATCAAATGAGAGTTGAGACTAATCACATGAGATATGCTATGGATTGTAGGAGTTGGATTGAGAATAATAGGGTCAAAGGCGATACTGCCGACGTATTCATTTATCAAATACGAAGGTCAGACATCACTGAGAATCCTATATCTGGTCTATTGTGCATCTTTTCATGGCAGGGTGATGCATGGGTGCCCATGACTATTCGATACGAGTCGCCAACTTCTCCACCAACAATCAAATTCCCAGATGGTTTCTTTCATCTTAATGTGCTTCCTAGTGGATTAGTACTCACGGACGATATTGGCTGGACAACAGAAGCACCTCTTACAGAAGTCTTGTATAATATCCGACGATTACTCTCACATCCCAATGTTCAACTTGCTCGGAACCCAAAAGCAAAGGATGCTATGCAAATAAAGGTCTCGAAGGGTATCGAATTCTTTCGAGAGAAGAGAACAGAAGATACTATCCTGACAGCAAGGACGGCTATCCAGATATAATGCATCCTGGCGAGAAAGCTGACGATACAGACATTATTTCGAAGTGGAGAGTGGCTAACGATATGCCGTGGTCAAGCGCTTTAAGACTGAAGCGTCTTAGCAATATATCAAGTTAGGTCCATAGGCTTGAAAAGGGTTTAAATTTGCTGAACTAATGGTACATGTTACATAGAATTATAGATCTTGCTGTCTCTTATACTTCTCTAAACATATATACACCACGTCCCTAAACAAAATCTAAACATCATAATACGCCCGACCTAAGTCATACTGAGGTAGTGTCTTGGGCAGTTCCACTTCCTCGATTTCAGGCGGCTTCTGTCGCCATCGTATTCTTCAACTCTTCAGTATCATCTTCATCCTCATTATCACGCTTGACAGCTGCAATTACTCCCTGTACTGAATCAGCTGTGGGTTCCTCTGATTCTTTAGCAGGCATTTTGGCATCAGGTTCTTCTGCTGTTGGAAGAGCTGGAAGAGTTGGTGCAACGATGCCTGAAGCCGCCGTTGCTGCTGTTGACGCGAAAACAGCCGTATGTCCAGCGACAGCCAACTCGCTATCTTTCTCATGGAGCCTTGCCCAAATCTTCACAAAGAATGCACGTTGATTACCAAAAGGCATCTTACTCCTCTCAGAATCATGAAACTCCCTCAAGTTCTTCAATCCTCCTTGAATATCAGAAGGGCACATCTTACACTTCATAATGTGTCGGTAAATTACGTCCAATGTTTTGGAAGCATCAGCCATTGTCTTGATGGAGCTCGGGAAGAATCGACCTGAACCATACACACCAAAACAGTGACGACAGGCTAAGCCTGCAAATCCAGCTTTAAGGTTACGACGACGGCCTAACCTATCAGCCTCAGTAAATACACACGGCTGCATTTGAGACATGAGGTGGAAGGTGAAGGCTGTGGTATTACGCTTGTCAGTGGGTAAGACAAGAGGGGGTACTTCTTCCCCATTCATTCCAGGTTCAGGAAGACTCTTACTTGGCTTGGGCTTCACTCCCTGTTGCGATACAAGGTAAGCAGAACGTACATTCTTATCCAAACGAATACCATCAAGGGTATCAACTAATCCCAACCGTGCGGCACTATCTGTCCAATACTTCTTGGATGCGCCACTCCTGGCATTTGAAGCCTTGAGATCTTCATAACGTGCCAATATTTCAGGAGGAACGTATGCACAACTACGTAAGTGACGCTGGAGTAAGTTAATACTTGAATTGTAAATCCTTGATATGAGAGAGGGATAGACCACCCCATTCTCACGTGCACGTGCCAAATCCATTTCATCGGCAGTTCCCATACGTTCGGGAGAGCAGTGAGGACAACGAATGCCAACTTGATTAACCGATACGGGGGAACGTTTTCCCATACACGGTGCTGCCACATCCTCGGGGGTTGCAACGAATACCTCAACACAATACTTGCGCACAAAGCAGTGGAGGGGGGTTAACCACTCTTCATCCTCGGGTAATGCCAATGGGAAGTACTCGGCGGGTGAATTAGGATCTGATGGCATTAATGCCTGAGGCTCGGGTAGTGCCTTCTGTTGACTACGGAAGGGGGGTAATTTTTCAATGGCAGCCTGAAACTGATCCTCGGCCTGTGCCTGTGTCATGCCAATCGCCATCCCTGGAATCTCGCTCTTGGGAGTGTTGTTTTTAATCAAACTAGTTGTTGGACCTGTTCCTCCTCCCATACCAAACGATTGTGCCGCCGCAAATGGATTACCACCACCGCCCATACCGTTATTCATCATACCCATACCAAGCATACTCAAATTGGCATTCGCAAAAGTATTATCCATACCTCCTTGAAAGTTCGCTGACGGATTATTATTATTCAACTGTTGTTGCAATTGATTTTGTTGCATTTGTAATTGCAACTGTAAATCATTCTGTGCCTGCTGTGATACCTGCTGCTGTTGTAAAAACTGTTGTACCTGAAGGTGCATAGGACAGGAGATTTCATGTTCCAACAAACGTTCGGATGTTACATAAAACTTCTGTTGACAAAAACGGCATGATTGCCAGAAGGATAATGCACCGGCAATATCCTGAGGCTTGGCTCCTGCGGTTGCACCTTGTAGGAGGTATGATTGGAGCGCGGCGATATTGTTATTATTGGCCATGTTATTATTGTTATTGCCTTCGGGTAACGCTGAGGCAGCAACAGCAGTTGATTGACCGCCCTGTGCAGCAGCCCCATCATCTTGTTTGGCGCCACCACCTACCACTGCAGCCGATGCATTTAAATTTTGGTAAAAGTCAGTACCTGCACCGCCAGTATCGCCTATATTGGGCAAGGATGGCATATCATTATTATCCAAATTATTATTCATCCTGATGTATTAAATTTTTAGAAGAAGAAAGTACACAAGATGTGTTCAAGTTGATCTGTTGTTGATGTGTTGGGGATATTAAAAAATGGCGCGTAGTATAAATATACAGGCAGTGTCTGATTTTCTTCTAAACAACAAGAGATAGTGGCAATAAACACCCAATAGATTGATGATCGATTATGGTACGATATTATGAGTAAGAGAATGCAAAAATAAACGATTAGGTAATTTTAGGAGCTTTTTGGGTTAGGATAAAAAATTGCACAGAGAATCGGATATCTGTCTTTATCTGGGGATTTGTGGAGTCATACAGTCACAATTTGAGATGCATTCTCAGTGCGATTGTCCGCTATCCCTACTCTTATCCCCAAACAAGGTCAATCTACAACTTTGGGGGTGACTCTTGCATATTGATATGAAGTGTGCTTTTGTATCGTATATATGGTACGTTTTTCTGGTGCTTATTGATCTTTGACTCAAGTTGATGGCTGTAGCAGACGTTGATAAAAAAGAGTACAATAGGTACATACATGTTTATATTCTCTGAGTCCCATTTTTGGCAGTTTATATTATGTATGTAGTCTTAATTTTGAATTTAAATCCATATCTTTGTTTACTTAACCGATGATGCAAAACACGTTTAGTTCGACACATCGACGTCATACCATTGTAATTACTTTTGACTTGCAACTAATCTATCGTCCCAAGAAGTAAAATGGGCCAGATATTAGGCAAGGCCTCGATAAGAGATGAAGTGAAACCATTTTCTAATCTGCCAATATCCGCGGTACAGAAAATTAGAGTCGTATGTGAGGAAGTAACTGAATCTAGTTTTGCAATAAGCAGTGAAGAGTTGAGACAAATACTACACATCAGTCTACACGAATACTCGAGACTCTCTGAATCAGGCATCAATGAATGTTCCGATGAAATCTTTGCCTTATTCGCTTCGCCAGACATCGACTCATCACCATCAGATTCTTCATTGATCGACTCATTTCAGTTTCTGTCCACCCTTTGTTTAATATCGGGTATGCAATTAGATGAAAAGGTTCAATTCATCTTTAACCTCTTTGACTTTAGTGAAACCTCCAAGCTCAGTATTAATGAGGCTACGCTTGCAGTTCGCGCAACTGTGTCGGGTGCTTCCAAAATATCAACCACTACGAATCACTATACAACATCAGCTAATGTAGAGGTTCTTGATAAACTAGTGATGGAGGCCTTTGATCTTCATCAGGTACCTGAAAGCTTGAAGTCACATGCCTTGATAGTTGAAGACTGCAACAAGCTAGAGAAAGCTGATTTTGTCAACTACATCTTCAGTTGTGCAGAAACTTTAGCCTTCCTCACACACTTTGATGATTTACTGGCTCAGTCTATTGCTGCTTCTTCGGAAGAGCTGACAGTTAAGCCACTAAGATTCTGTGTTCCACAAACAGATGATAAGAACAAGTCGGATCAGCCTTGGAGAGATCAACTTCGACTTTTACAGCGACAAACTACTAATGATGAAGATACACAATCACCTCCAGTTGATGGACTATCTCTTGATTGGATCTATGGTAGAAATGCCGGCGCTCCAGTAAAGTATTGTTCCAATGGTGATGTTATATATGCAGCTGGAACAGCAGTTGTAAAGGTGAACCAGAAAAAGGATAGTTCTTGCACACAAGAGTACTTTATGAGCCATTCTGGCCTTGTGTCAAGCATTGATACCTTCAAGACAAACGATGGTGTTGATATTGTAGCATCTGCAGATGTTGGTAGAGACTCGAAGATTTGCATTTGGTCATCAGCGACACTGTCATCCATCGTCACTCTAACTCCAAGCCTTCATCAGTCAGATGGGATATCAAAGTTGTGCTTCTCGCATTTTGGAGACTTATTATTAGCAATGGGTAACGACAAAGATAATACTCTTGCAGTTTACAATTGGCGAGAAGGTAGAATAGTCTTCTCGTCGAAACTTCCTGAATTGGATGTATATGACTGTAGCTTTTTATCATCTGACAGCTCATTTGGAGTGTGTACTAATGAAGATGTATACTTTTACACAAAGTTGGACGTTACAAACAACCCTTCTTATAACAAGCAACAAGGTGTCTTCAATCGACTGTCGACAATAGAGGTAATGACAAGTATTGCATGTGTAGGTGATAGTGTAGTCACAGGATCTCTGTCAGGTCGTGTGTGGATATGGGAAGGAAGAGTGTGCCTAAAGGTACTGGCATCTCTTCAATCTGGCCCAATCACACAACTGCACTCACCACAGAATAGTAACAGACTATGTGCCTCTACACAGGGTAGTACAGTTCATCTCTTTAATGATAAGCTGGAGTCTATTCATAGACTTTCACCAAACAAGGGACTTGACGAATCAGCGAGGGTGATTGATACCATTTGTTTGAACTCGGAACAAGATAAGGTACTAATAGGTCAAAACAATTCTTGTCTCTATCAAATGAGTAATGATGACGACGTCGAGATGATAACTATTGGTCAATCAAACATGATGGATGTTTCATTGAGTGGTAATACTATCATCACGGTTGGTAGCAATAATCGGGTACAAGTATGGGAAGCAAACAAACACAGTATACTTCGTGAATGTCATATTGAAGATGAAACTTTGTCTTGTGTTGCAAACAACCAACAAAGAGACCAAATTGCAATTGGTTATGGCAGCCGAGACGGCACCTCGAGATCAAGCACTGATAAATCATTTGTAATCTTGAATGGCAGTGATTTGGAAATGATTCATCAAGGTAGCAATAGTCTGGAAGCACTGACAGTATGTACCTACTCCAACGATGGCAAGTTACTTGCCTTTGGATCGGCAGATGCTTATATTTACTTGCACGATACTGCGTCGTTCTCTCTTCTAGCCAAACTGAGAGACGGACATTCGAGTCCAATCATTAGTATCGACTTTGGATATGATAATGACGGCGAAGAATCAAATACGGCTTCATACCTTCGTTCTAATAGTAACGGCGGAGAAGTAATACACTGGACGACACAAGGCAAGTTGAAGACCCCGCTTAGCCTTCGTGATACTGTGTGGGAATCTGACACGTGTATATACACTTCAAACTTAGAATGTGTTCACAACATGTATGATGAAAGCGGTGGTAACATTACCTCTTGCTCAACTCTATCAACGACGTCGTCACTTCTAATTGGTGACAGTAATGGAAATATCAGAGTCTATTCACATCCTCCTACCACTACAAACCAACCGTTGTATTTGGAATACAAGGGTCACGCTGGTACAATCGATAGCATTCAAGTCTTGAAAGATTCAACTCTTGTGTATACCATGAGCAAGTATGATTCATGTCTATTTCAATGGCAGAAGGATACATTGACTTGGGAACAAGGACTTCCTACGACGACACCATTGATTGATAGAGCCCAACCTGCCTTGTCTGAACCAGACATGGATACAATGATTGATCAAATGGACACGCTTGACTTCGGTTCAAACAAGAAGGTTGCTGATACCAAGAAGCCGCCAAGACCATGGACACGAAGTATTTGCGCGCCTTCAAACTATATTCAATCTTCTGGACCTCTACCTAGCAGTCGACTTAGTCTTGAAAGGATTCATGGCTACGGTGGCAGCGGAGTAAGGAATAATCTCCAGTCCTTGATGACAGGCACGTCTAATACGACGACTTGTCTTGTATATACTGCCGGTAGAACATTGATTAGATTTGATATATCAAATGATCATCAAGACTTCTATAATATTGCAGACGGGGAGATTATGTGTCTCTCATCAATCCATAAAGAGACTTCAATTTGTGCAATCGGTACCTCCACTTCTGTAATCATCTTGGACTTGACTACCATGAAGCCATTATCATTACTCGATGGACATTCAAACGGAGTGTCATGCTTGGATATAGATGACAGTGGCAAATTCGTCGTATCTGTCAGTAGTGGTAAACGACCAGAGATTGTCGTACAAGAGTGGAAGAGTAGATCAATAAATGCGAGATCATTGGCCTATGGACTCGAGACGCTTGATATTTCATTCCTCAAAGGTACTTCATCTTCCATTGTCGAGTGTGGAACTTGCTTTGTTCGTTTCTGGAACATCAAGGGTGGCTCTCTTCAATTTGAAGAGATGAAATTGGACTCGTTGGAACATCATACAGAGTCCTACACCTGCATTTGTAGATTTGATGACGGGGATAATATATTGGTTGGTACATCAACGGGTCATATCATTGAGCTTGATAGTATCAACAAGACTGTCTGCAAACGCCTAAAGGCACATACAACTGCAATAACAAATATTTCTCCTAGATCGGACGATGGTTTCATTTCAAGCTCCAATGATCGAGTCAAATTGTATAGTAGCTCAATGAGATGCATGATATCCATCAGTACTGAAACATTAGACACAACGCACTCAATCTCTTCCATTTGTTGGGCTGGCGATTCAATGTTAGTTGGTACAACTGGTAATGAGGTATACCAACTATCTTCCAGTGATGGCTCCAACATGATAGGGGATAACAAGGCATTGATAAGTTCTCATTCATCCTCCCCTATGGGACTCTCGGTTCATCCCAACGGTACCTTTGCAACTACTGGTGATGATGGCTTTCTTCGAGTTTGGAATCATTTTGATTCACGAGACAATATATCAATCGATTTGAAGATGGCCTCACGAGCATGTGCCTTTTCTCCGAATGCACACGGGAAGATGATAGCTATAGGGTGTGGGAAACCAATCAAAGACAATGCGAAGACAATCAATGGCAGATGGATCATACTCAACATCTCTGATGACGGTGGCAGTCAAATTATTGCAGAAAGAAGAGACTCACGCTCGTATATAAACGAGATTAAGTGGCATAGTAATGGCGATAGAATTGCAATTGGATCTGGTGATAAGAAGCTTTGTGTCTATCAGCTCACCCAAACAAATCCAGCAGTCAATATTGATATATCTCTTCTATCAATTATTGACTTGACTTCAGTACCGATCAATTTTGACTTTAGTCTAGATGGCAAGTATTTGCGAACATCTACAGAATCAAATGAATTATCGTTTCATGAAGCAGGTCCTGGGTTGCTCATCAAAGAACCAAGTAAACTGAAAGACTGCCAGTGGGAGACTCAAACTTGTATATTTGGTTGGAATGTTCAAGGAGTGTGGAGAGAAAATGAGACAGATGTACAATCTCTTGACTGCAGTGTCCAAGATTCATCAGTGGTATCTGGTGATAGTCTTGGACGATTAAAGATGCATCAATATCCGTGCTCATCGTCAACGGCACAATTCATAACATATCCAGCACATCTCGGTCCTGTTGCCAACACTCGATTCCTCCCAGGAGGGTATGTTGTTTCGACTGGTATTGTGGACAATACAATAATGATTTGGAGACAAGACATTGATGATCGAGGTGATGATGTGACATCTGCATCAACTTCGTTTGATCCAAGTGAGAGTAAAGTATGCAACTCTGTTCTCTATGACGAGAGTGGAGATAAGATCATATATCCGTCATCGGGAAACTGCATCGTCTTTGACAAGAGAACAAATCAGGTGATTGATTCCTTTCCCCACGAGACCACAGTATCATCCATATGCAGTTCTCATTCAAGGCAATTGATAGTATCTGGTGATACAAACGCAATCAAAATATGGGACGCCAAGACGTGCAAACAAGTTGCTATACTATCCGATGATCGATGCCAACAACGGAACATTTCTATACTCTCATTCTCTCTGGATGACAAGAAGCTTGTGAGTGTTGGTACTTCAAATGGGCATGGTCAAACAATTTGTATTTACATGACACAATCTGGAGAATGGAACGACGCCCAATTGATATATCATTCACTTGCTGGTCATGATAAGATTCATTTTGCTATATTTGATACAAACAAAAGTCTTCTTGTAACTGGTGGGAAACAAGTCAACTTTTGGTCGGAGCAGTCTACTGGACTATCAACACTTGACATCACAAAGGGTGTTTTATCTCAAAACAGCACATCTGATACATTTAACTGTGGAATTTCTTTGGAGAACAAGCTCATTACTGGTACCAGCTGTGGTTCATTTGTAATTTGGGAAGATAAGAAGATTGTTCAGGAAGATCAGGCTCATATCGGTAGTATAGTAACCTTGTGTAAAAGCCCGGAGGGATTCATCTCTTCATGTTCAAAGGGAATAATCATCCTGTGGTCGTCGGCAAATATACAAAAGTTGGCATCTTTCGATATTGCATCATCACAGTCTCCTTCTCAACTGCAATTGCCAGCAATTTGCTCCATTGATGTGTTTTCCAACACAAGCCATAGCTCTACAATGAAAATCGTAGCCAGGATGGAATCAGATGACATATTGGAAGTATCAACTGTAACTGGATCTATATCGTTGTTGGTCAAAGGAAGTGGCAATGATGAAGTCCCGACGGTATAAAATCGTAGTACAATCGTCGAAGAGAAGAAGTAGACGATGAATCAGTCACGGTGAGTGACGATAACCAATACAACAAATGTCTAAATTATTAATACATTCACTTTGACACACACCTCCCTTAGTTTCACAATCCATGTCAACTCTGCACTGAATATATACATCCTCTTCCCCGATACTTAGCAGACACTGCGCTTAATACAACTCAAACAATAGAATCTTCCGCCGCCGCCAGTAAAGCTGAGGCAGTATTTCCCCGTGATTGACCTCTTCTATTACTACCCCTTCTCCGGGTACGGATCCGTCTACCTAAACTACTCAAGGCCATCGAACGGAATGCCCGAGCTTCCTCAGCATGTTGAAGTGCCATTTGTTGGACATTCACAGGTTGATCAAACCCCTCCATTAAATCGAAATTACATAATGGACACCTTGTATGATGTTCAGTCCAAGAATTTAAACATGACGTGTGATATATATGATCACATGGTAATCGTGTTACCTTCTCTCCTAGTTCATATTCACATAAACATATAGAGCAACTTGGTTCTTCATCGTCTAATGATGCTAACAAACCATTTGCTTGTTTCTGTTCCTCTATGTCTATTTGTTCATGTTCTAATGTACCATAATCTCTACTAGAACTGCCTCCTCCACCACCATTATCTAATGTACCACTACTATTCGCTCTTTCAATTATTGCCTCTAAGCTACTCCTCGATGTACTAACTGCCAACTTTGTATTCTCTTCAATATTATCCCCTTTACCCCAATCGTATGTTTTCCATTTGGATTTAGCTTCAGGTGTTACTCCGGGACCATCATCATCTGTATTTGAATTACGATTATATCCACCATTTTGTGTATTCTCAAATGCTTGTCTTTGACTTTCTAATATGGCTAGTGCAAGTTGTGCCTGGAAGGACATTAATCCCAAGTCTTTGAGCATAAGATGTGCGTATATGATATTAATGTTTTATGAGTGAGAGATATTGCAACAGA
>Ga0214481_100475_pt1 | contig 20574 bp, 18 predicted proteins | sample M1_20Mar14CPVII9_4_FD_165057 | JGI IMG/M metagenome (GOLD analysis project Ga0214481, IMG submission 165057) | Marine eukaryotic communities from Monterey Bay, California, United States - M1_20Mar14CPVII9sort6BwellG10 | ecosystem: Environmental > Aquatic > Marine > Unclassified | place: USA...
TTTGGAATGGAGAGAAGAAGAAGTATCAGAGGCGAGGGAAAACTGACAAACAAACTATGATCAGCTTATCAGGAGATGATATCATAGGTGAGATTCTTGATCAGAATATGGGCTTTATTCCTTTTGCTGTGTCTCCCGGAGGGCATATTGGTGGCCTTGGCTCAGCTCTACTTTATGGAAATGATCCTTTACCATGTCCCGAGTTCAAACGACGAGATGGTACTAAATGTGTCAATGCAGAAGCAGCCTATAAACTTGCCTGCTCTACTAAGATGCCTCATGGTATCCTTCGACGTGCCAATGATATTTGGAAGAGGAAGAATCCTAATCTTTCGTTCAGTGGTTCATACAAGGCTATGGATCCTATGTCTTGGTTTAATCAACAACTTGGTTTAGTTACTTGCAATGTTGTTTCTTCTCATCTCATCAGAGCTCATGGTAAGAATAGAACTAAACGCCCTGTTCGATGCCTTGTAGATGAAGAATGCCAGTGTCCAGATAAGATAGAACATTGGGAACTACCTCCCTCGGAGAGCGATTTATGCTGTGCCGAGTGTATTACTCATGATGATACTTTGGACTGTGCCCTGTGCCAGTAGTGGCGAGTCACCCCCTGAGGTCGATACGTAGACCCTAAATAAACTAAAGACACCCCCCCACGTGCATGGATGGGTCAGTATCACCTCTGACCGCCCTGCCAAGCATTTATTTATATCGCGGAAGAGAAGGGATAGGCTGTGCCATATCTGATATCACTCCGCTTACTTGCCCATCAACTAACAAATACATACTACCTCTATCTCCTTTTCCTATTACCTCTATCTACCGGTATGACTTCCAACGTCAGCAACAAAAGCAACCCCCGAAGTGAATTAGAAACAGCATTAGTAGATGATGCCAATAAAAACTTTACACAACGATATACAACAGTGAGACAGTATCTAGATTCGTTGGCAAAGCCAGTTGGTAGCTTAGGGTCAATAGAAGATTATGGTGCACGTATAGCGGCATTGCAACGCTCATCTAGACCTGTCATCAACAAGCCTATATGTCTCATATTTGCTGCGTAAGTAGATACCTGTTAAATTGTTCTCACATGATGTACGCACCACTTATATTTCACATGATGTGCATACCTTTAACAGCGACCACGGTGTAGCAAAAGATAAAAGTGACGGAGGCATGAATTGTTCATCATACCCGCAAGCTGTGAGCAGAAAAGTTTGTGAAGGTTTGGATCATGGTATCGCCGGAGCATCAGTATTAGCTCGATGTAATAATGTATCACTTCAGGTTACAGATGTTGGATTGAGTGATGGGCCTACACAATATAAGTGGTCAAATAAAGTTGTGCACTCCTCGGATAGTAAGTTAAATGGTGGGACGAAGAACTTTTGTAGAGGTAGTGCCATGCCAAAAGAAGAGGTTGAACGGTTAATATTAGTAGGCAGGAAAGAAACAACCAAAGTGATCGATGAACATAAGGTTGATATGATGCTGTTTGGTGAGGTTGGTATTGGAAATACGACCACATCAAGTGCTTTGATTGCTGCATTGACAGGGGTCGATGTTGAGTTGCTATGTGGGACGGGAGCTTCTTCTTCTAGAGACGGGATAGACGATGATGTTATTGCAAAGAAGATCTCAATTATCAAAGAAGCTATGAATTATCATAAAGCATCGTCCTTGTTAAGTGAACCACTGAAAGCATTGGAAGCTGTTGGAGGAGCAGAAATATGTGCCATGGTTGGTGGTATGCTCGAATCCAGTGAGTGTAATGTCCCTATTTTGGTTGATGGCTTCATTACTACTACCGCTGCAATGATTGCTTCAATGATTGATTCATCAGTCACTCGAACACTTTTATTTGCAACTCAATCCACGGAAAAGGGTCAAGCTATTGCTTTGAATGTTATAAAAGATATTGCACTATCTAATAATTACCCTGCTCCAACCCAGCCAGCTCTTAATATGAGCTTAAGAATGGGAGAAGCTACTGGAGCCTTGCTAGCCTTGCCCTTATGCCGTAGTGCTTGCGCTATTGTTTCAGAACTAGCAACTCTGACTGAGGTTCTCGAGATAGATATGTAAAAGTCTAGAGTTGCCTAAGAGAAGATATTGACGGAACAAGATGATCTTTTAAATTAAGTAGAACTAAATCTGACATTTCCTTTAGAACATGAATGTAGAAACTCCAGCCACAATCAAAGACGTCACAACATATGTTGATGAAGCAGCATTCACTGATTCGACAGTGAGCTCGGTAGTAGTAGAGTCTTCAGTAGCAGGCTGATCTTCAGGGGGTTGTGGCTCCTCATCCTCAACATCGGGTTCTTTGTTTTCGACAATTTGATTTAAGAGAATACAATTTGCTTCAGCTGGTTCGTAAGCTTCTTCAATTTCACCACCATTGACATCACAAGAACCAGATGAGCCAATAGGCTCATCGAAGTAGTTGCGGAACCAGCGACGACGATGGATAACATCAGGATTATTAGTACCCACAAGACTACACATATCTAGAGCAACGACGTCATACTCAGCAAGACGTTGTTCAAACCAACCATGGGGTCCTTGACCCTGCGTGTCATAAACATTCTTGTTTTGGACAGACTTGAATTGGTCAAGGAGTTCCTTCTTCTCTTCGTAAACGTCAGAGAAGGTCTTGCTAGGGTATATCCAAGTATCGGCATCTTTACCAAGCTCGAGGAACTCGTCATCGGTTACATACCAGTAGATCGTGGGCGTTCCATATTGTTGACTAAATCCCATACCCTCTGGACGGGAAATGATTTCGGCACCACAGTGATTGGCAAACTCACAGTAGTATGCCTTATCTGGAGTTGGACATTCAGCAATACTCCACCCAATCCCAGAAAAGTAGTTTGCCCACAAGACCTTGGGCTTACTCTCTTCTTGAATATCTGCAACTAATGCCTTTGCATTCTTGAGGGAACAATCATATCTAGCCTCAGTGTCAGCGACAATCTTGTTTGCCATACCTTCAAGGTTGAAAATAGCAGCATACATGCCAAGCTATTGTTAGTGTATATGCATATGAAGAGGTATATATGTTAGTTTGTACTCTATGAGTATCTTAAGATATATGAAGTAACAGTCAATTGAAGATGTACTCACCCAATCAAAAGTAGCTATAGCTGTTCTTTCTTGACTAGCAGCAAATGCCATGTGTCGTTCGTCTTCGTCATTCCCAGTAGGACCTGCAAACACAATTGTATCTGGATTTGCTGCCACATAATCAAGAGCATTCTGCCTATTTAATGTACTATTATAAGGATCATCAGCATTGAATATAGTTTCAACAGTCTCCTCGTTCAATAAATGATTCAAACATGGACTTGATACGAGTTGAGGATTACCAATGTAGGCATTAATATCAGTACGCGTTGCTAGTAATTCCAACGGAGCAATTTGTGGCGTCTGAGTGATGGCAACGCCTCCTTTATGTGGAACGGAGAGTACCATATGATACTTGTCAGAGTTTATCTCATCAGCGGGTGGCTCTGTGCCACATTGATATAGTAGGTAAGACTTTTCATTAAACTTATTGTTGACAACCTTGTAAGTGTCGTAGTATTCAATATCAAACAGATCAGTAGTTTCATGAGGTATAAATTTCTCAGGAAAGTAGTCAACTCCTTCCTCATAATCGACACACTCTTTTGGATTCGTTTCCAACACCGTTTGTGCAGATGTTGTCAATGGCAGCAGCAATAGGGCGATTGATGGCTTCATGATGGTGATGATGATGGGATCTACAATATACTTATCTATCATAAATAAAACAAATGAAAAATGCTTGGTTTGCTGCATATCTTTCAGTATCTTATTTTCCTACATAGGAATTAGTATGTATGAAGAATGTGCTTCATCTGGCATGTTCTTCATAATCTTCATCTACATCTCCCCTGCCTCGTCATGGTCTCTCCTCCTCTCTCTGATACTTAAACACTACACACACACAAAATAAATATTAACAAACCTTTATACTTATCTCTATCTAAAATGCCGGCTACGGTATATCTAATCACTGGAGGAAAGTCCGCGTTGGTATTGTTTTATCATGTGAATACGACATGTTTTCAATATGAAGTTTTGATGTTTGAGTGCTATGTTTGGCCTTCATGTATATCTATTTATTGATTGTCTTTGCAAACCGTATGAACTAACTTGAATTACTATCGTCTCTCTTCATGTTCATAAAACGCTAAACGCGCATCAGGAGCGCGGAGTGGCAAGAGTTCATATGCCCAATCTCTATGTGAAGGTATATGCCCAACAAATCCTATTTATTTAGCCACATCAAAGGTTTGGGATGATGAGTTCAAAGATAGAGTAACTCGTCATCAGAATGAAAGAGGTGACAATTGGCAAACAATTGAGGAGCCATTACACCCAAGTAACCATTGTGAGGTATTTGGTGGTAGTGCTATCGTTATCGATTGTCTTACTTTGTGGTTGACGTAAGTGTTGAGATGTATGTATTTTGTATTTCTTTATTCATACACATCATATGAACAAACCTTTACTATGATGTACCTTTGATTACTCCAACAACTTAAATAAAGGAATTATTTCATAGAGGAAGGTGCATTCACTGAACCAAAGGACAAGACGGATGCCAAAGCAAATGACACTAATATAAAACATCAATCACAAAAGGCTTTGACGAATATAAAAGCTGAGTTTGATAAGATGATAACTCAATGGAATGCAACCTTCATCTTTGTTACAAATGAAATTGGATCTGGATTACATGCAGAAACATCAGCATCGAGACACTTTGTCGATGCTCAAGGGTGGTTGAATCAACATGTATCTTCAAACGCAAATATGGTGGTTCATATGGTTGCGGGTGTACCAAATATAATCAAAGATTTCGAACAGGAACGGCGCAATCCACTCAAAGCACCCACACAACAAGATCTTACAGAATGCGCAGTGCTTGATAAGTTTCTATCAACTCGGGGATTGACAATGGATGATAAAGGATACTTTATGATCAAACTAGATCATGAAAGGGGTATCATTTGTACAACGTATCATTCATGTATAAAGAACGAAAAGGGAGAGATATGTGATACAAAGGGTAATAAGATTAGTTGCAGTGGCAATAATAGACCACAGCCAATGGAAACATTTGAAGCTCGTACAGCGAAGGAGCTTACAGTAATGATATTCGAACGATGGGAATATGCCAAAGACTTGGTATCAGTAGGTCACGCTGCATATATCGGACGAGAAGCACAGAAGGCAGAGCAATGCTTATTTGCTGGAAAGTTCTATCAACAAGATTAAGCCGAAGAGGTCTGTTTAAAGGTGTGTTAAATTAAACAATAAGTGTTTCCCTTTGTGTTAGTTAGTAGATTATAATGCCACTCTTGAGCCAAACACATATTATCTTGACGTCATTGTTGCACCACTACACCGCTGCATACTGCAAGTTGGGACGGTAAAAAGGATACCATACTCATACATGAACATAAGTAGTGAGATAATATCTGTTCTGAGTGCCGCCGAATGCGTCAGCAGTCGGCAGCTAGCGATTTACCAAACAATATAATAGTAGGAGGAAGCATAGTACAACGCCTCAACATGAGAGGAGTTTCAACAATACTATTGATGTTAGTTTGTAGTGGTAGGGGTAGAGTTGAAGCTTTTGTATCCCCACAAATACCCACAATTAGAACAACAACACATACATATTATTTGCAAGAGACAGCCAACACTCAACCTATCGTCAAAGAAGAAGAAGTAACTGATATCGAAGGTCATCATCATGAGACAAAGAAGAAATATGTTGTAATTGGAGGTGGTTGGGGAGGATGGGGAGCAGCAAAAAGTCTATGTGAGAGTGGCATTGACAATTTAGAAGTTATAATGATTGATGCATTGCCTGATCCAACCGGGAAGACCCCTTATCTATCACCCTCTGGTAAGCCAGTTGAAGGTGAGAACTTATTCACATCTTATATCATATGATTGCACGAATTATCATGTGTTTACACACTTTCTTTGTAAACTTCTGCATGGAACAAAAAGCCGGCACAAGAGGATTTTGGAAAGATTATCCAAATATTTATGAGCTATGCAATCAATTAGGTCTTGATGAGAATGAGGTGTTCACACCATTTACGAATAGTAGTTTCTATAGTCCAGACGGATTAGAAGCTACAGCGCCGGTCTTCTCAGAAACAACAGTTGATAGTATACTTGATTCATTTCCAGGAATCGTTGGAAATGCACTCAAGGATGTAATCAAAGAACAAACTGGCAGTGATGTCTTTCCACAGCTTCCATCTCCTTTGGGTCAAGTATTAGCCACTATACCCTATTTTGAACGGTTGCCGATTACAGATAGAGCATCAATGATTGGATTGTTAGTTGCTACTATCGACTGTCTTGGTGGTGACGAGGAAACGAAGCTGCAGTATGATCGAATGACAGCGCACGAGTTGTTTATCAAATTCAAGCTGTCTGAAAGACTTGTTAGTGATTTCATCTGTCCGACATTACTTGTAGGCTTATTCAAACCTCCAGAGGAGCTCAGTGCTCTAGTAGTAATGGAGTTACTTTATTATTACGCCTTGGCTCATCAAGATAGTTTTGATGTAAGATGGATAAGGAATGGAACGGTTAGTGACTCGTTGATTTTGCCACTTTCAAGACGATTGATGGATGAAGAGAATAAATCACCTCTGAAAGTTTTGGGTGGATGTCGAGTGAAAGAAGTATCAGTAGTTGAAAAGGGCGAAGATGGTTTGTGTGTTGCATCAAAGGTATCATATCTCAACACACAAACAGGACAAGTTGAAGAGATTGACGATATTGATGGAGTAGTGCTCGCTTTGGGTGTGAAAGGTATGCAAGCAGTGGTATCATCAAGCCCCGGGTTGGCTCGATTATCTGTCTTTGGAAAAGCTGCAAGTCTAAAAGGAATTGATGTAATTAGCTGTCGATTATATTTTGACAGGAAAGTTGAGACGCGATCTCCGGCAAATGTCTTCTCTAGATTCGAAGCTCTGCGCGGGGCAGGAGGTACCTTCTTCATGTTAGATCAGTTCCAAGAGGAGAGTTTATCAGAATTATGGGGGCTTGAGAAGAATAATAATGTGACTACTTTAGGTTCGGTCGTTGCATGCGACTTTTATAACGCTGGAAGTTTATTGAATATGTCTGACGAAGATATTGTTCGGATTCTCACTGACGAATTGTTACCAAGTGCAGTTCCCAAGTTTGCAGATGCCAAGCTTGTTGATAGTTGGGTTGGGAAATATGCTGGTGTAGTATCATGGTTTTCACCCGGTAGTTATGCTCTTCGACCACCACTAGAGGGAGCTGGGAACAATGTCCTCCCAAATGTAAAATGTGCTGGAGATTGGGTACGAATGGGAGATCGTGAGCATGGAGCGAAGGGGTTATGCCAGGAGAGAGCATACGTTTCAGGAGTCGAAGCAGCCAACTCATTGATGAAAGCTACAACATCAACTGATGAAAAGTTTCAACAGCATGAAGTTCTAGCCGTCAGAGATGATGAAACACAATTTAAGCTTGGAGTTGAACTGAATAGGAAAGTAATGTCTGTCTTCCCTCGGTTCTGGACAAGATAGAGAAAGATAATAGGCTCAATCAATTTATCATACTCCTCCTCAACTCCTCATAAGGACACTGCTTGGTAACGTTGATGCCGCCCCAGCCCGCCACAGATATGGGTAGACACTAGCTCATTAGTCACTTTTAAAGACTACTATTCAGTAGGAGTTTTGCTTAGACAAGGATACCGAGCCAAAGTTTATATATATACCCACACATAATTCATAGATTTGGGCAAATAATATGTCATTCATCTGTTCTATTAATACCTAAATCATGTCATCATTCACACAAAAGATAGTACAAAAGTTGAAATCAACAGCCATCAAGGCCGCGGCAGCAGTAACCTTCATTGAATTAACCACGCATTTACCATCTGGAAAGTCCCGTTTGTACTGTTTTATCTGTGTTTTCTTGTGTTTAATATGAAGGCTGGTTACTTACCTATGCCCTATTTGATTCCCTTTTTCAATAAACATGTACTAACAGAAGTTATTTCCCCTCTCTTTTTCTCATCATATTAACGCGCATCTTCCAGAGGGGCGTAGTTCACTAACATATCACTACCTATTTGATCACTTCATTACACCATGGAGTAGACGGATATTCGATGCAGAGGTTGCTCATAATCTAGCATTAGAAGTTGTTAAGCATAACTTGGCACCAAGGCTGAGTAAAGAGGGTAGTTGTGACGATTGTCGAGTTAATATGAAAGTTGAAATTGGTAATCAAGGACAAAGAAAATTGGTTCTTCCCGGTGTAATTGGATTAGCGGCTGGTTTCGACAAGAATGGTACAGCTATTCGGGGATGTTTTGATTTAGGATTTTCATTCGTTGAAATCGGTAGTGTAACTCCAAAACCTCAGTCAGGTAATGATAAACCAAGAAGTTTTCGATTGACAGAAGATAAGGGTGTTATTAATCGATTTGGATTTAATTCAGATGGAGTTGAAAAAGTTAGAGAGCGTTTGGAAGAGTATAGAATAGAATTTGGTGGTAGGGGAAGTGATGGTGCAACAACTTTATTGAAAAAGAAGGGCGATGTGGAAGCAGCAAAGTTACTTGACGGTAAGATTGGTGAGGAGAAAGACGAACAGCCTGCAGATGTAAATGATGAAGAGAAGGAAAATAATAATGTATTACACAATCTTGATTTAGACGAGCGTATCTCGCAATTCAAGAAGTTAGAAGATAAGTATATGAGATTTGGAGGTAATACTAGCACTGGATTAGAAGGTGAAAATAAGCTTCTATGGGCATTGGGGTGGGCTTGGAATAAAGTCATGACGAGTAAAGGGAGAACTGGTGTACTTGGTGTGAATTTGGGAAAGAATAAGCTAAGTGAGGATGAGGTTGCAGACTATACAATTGGAATCCGCGAATTGGGACAATATGCTGATTACTTGGTCATTAATGTCTCCTCGCCAAATACGCCTGGACTACGTTCTCTCCAACAGCGTGAACCTCTGAAGAATCTTCTTGCCTCGACAATCAAAGCTCGTGATGAATATGCATCGCATGCCCCGCTATTTGTAAAACTTGCTCCTGATCTATCGATTGAAGATATGGTTGATGTGGCAGCTGTTGTATTGGAGACTGGCATAGACGGTATGATTGTGAGCAACACGACAAATGCTAGACCAGAAGCGTTAGTATCGAGACATAAGCATGAAAGAGGAGGCCTCTCTGGTGAACCTATTAAAGAGCGGTCAACTGAATGTATCCGCCAAATGTATAAGCTCACGAATGGCAAAGTACCCATCATTGGTTCAGGAGGGGTTGCTAGTGGTAGAGATGCTTATGATAAGCTCAAGGCAGGTGCATCTTGTGTAGAAATCTACAGTTCCATGGTGTATGAAGGCCCCGGTGTTGTGAGTCGGATAAGGAAAGAGCTTGTTGAAATAATACTAGAGAATGGACATAAATCTATCGATGATGTAATTGGTGCAGATCAAGAAGACATTTATTGGGATAGACGACAAGAAAGAGTAAGAAAACGAGTCAAAGAAAGAGGATCAGATGAAAAGGTCATAAAGATGTAATAGGTATCTACTTACTGAGCAATCACCATTATACGTATATGTACATATAATTATCTATTATTGTTAGCTGCTCTCACAAACAAATCCATTCTTCTACAGTAAAATTCTCCTGACTTTTCTTAAGATGTAACCTTCTCCTCACTAATTATCTCTATCTCCTCAGTATGATGATTCTTCCATCTCAAAGCCGACTCTCCAATGTTTTCAACAATTTCAGCTGCTGCATCTGGAGATCCACATTTTTTAGCGTTATCACTTAGTTCCTGTAACTTTGCTTCATTTAATAACCACCCTGCCACAACATCGGATATACCCTGGAAGATGCGCGTTATCACGGGTGGTGAGGATGAAAGAGGGGCGATTATAACATATGTTAGTACATATGTTATGCAAGGGCAATCAATAAAGGAAAACTAAGGTCAAATAAAACAGCCAAATCGTCGAGACTTTATACTGAACACACGGATTCATAAGAAACAACTTTCCTGTGGATCTGAGTCAGACACGAAAGTTCCGAATTTGCCTTCAATTACAAAGTCTACATTACCCTCTTCCTGACCGGGTAAGAAACTGGTAAGCATGACTGGTAATGACACTGCTGCAGCCTCAGCAATTGTGCCTGGTCCGGCTTTGGTCACGAGAACATCAGCTGCCACCATATATTCTGCCATCTTAGTAATGAACCCAAGTCCAATAACCTTAACGGGAGGGTCAATGAAGCTATTTCCACTCTCTTGAGAAAGTGGTGATGCCTGTGGGGACGACACATCAGTAACTCCCTGTTCTTTAACGCCATCGTCCTGTGAGTCCAATGGTTGGAGTAAGGACTGTAGATCGTACAAATTATTCCTTTGGGCACAGCTTTTAGTAACAACCTCAACACTGGCATCTCTGCTCTCCATATCAGCGGCAGGTGATGTACTCCTCGATCCCGGTAGACTCGTGGCATGGCCATGATTATCTTCATACATAACAGACCTACTACCTTCCTTACTCATCTCCTTCTCTGGTGTAGGACTAAATGGGTCGGTAGGTGACTGTAATCCCCCTCCATCCCAACCCAATGTCATACTAGGTGTGCTAATAATCCTACGTAAATGGTTCGCCACACCCCCTCCAGGATTGATACAGCCAACATCACTCAACAAACCTACACATGATTCAAAGTCTGCACCTGACGTTCTAGCCAGTTGAAACTTTTCGGCCAATCCGTCCCAATCTCTCTTTTCTAATGACTCTTTTAACTTCTCATTCCTCCCACACACAACCAATATTAATGCCTCCATACCCCGCTCCGTAAATTGCAAGTATAATGCATCGACAATGTTTGACAATCTTCCGCATCCCTCGCCACCACCCATTACTAAAACAATCTTTCGTTCTGAATAATTCTCTAATCCCAACTCCTCTCTAACATACTTTTGGTATTCTTTACCCTCAACTGAATGGCGGTTACCCATCTTCTCGGCCTGCACAGCAAAATCATGACGGATGGGTAGACCACTAATAATAATCTTCTCCTCAGCAACTTTACCACGTTGCATTGCCAATTCTTTAATAGCATCAGAGGCAACGAATAACTTTTCAATACCATTAGCAAACCACATTGAATGTGCTGATCCAAGGTCGGTACATACTGTAAATATAGGTAAATGTTTACCAGTTTCCTTAGTAATATTTCGACATGCCAATACTGGCACATTCGTCATTAATGGATGGACTGATACGACAACATCTGGATCATAAGATTGGATACGTTTACGTACACTTCGTTCCATTGCTGATTTCATGTGCACATCAGCTAACATTTCATATGCCCTACTATTTGATACGGTATAAACAAATTTCCACTGCTGAGGATGTGCACTTAAATGTTTATATGTTCGTACCAAAGAATTGTATGGTGGAGGACCATCTAATTGCACTATATCACATAATTCATATTCTGATCCTGGGAATAATTGTTGAAATTGCTGTGCAAGGGAGGTAGCTGAGGCACGGTGACCGCCGCCCGTATCGGAGGATAGGAATAATATTTTAAGAGCTCGAGGATTATTTTGTGGATCTGTTATTTGTAATGCCACATCATTGTCTGATGCTGTTGTTGCTGTACTAATGTTGCTCGTATTACTTGTGTCAATATTAATATTTTCTTGTGATTCTTCAGATTCTTCAGCATCACCACTACTTGGAGGGGTCTCTGTTGCAGGCCTCTCTGTCTCCTTTGATAAATTCCCTATTATTCTATGCATCATACGAGTTCCTCTATTGGTATTGGAATTGTTTCTAATGTTGAAGGACTGGTAGATTGAAGCTGGCATTGGCAGGTTCTTACTTCTTCAGTTTGTCAGTTGCTCTGAAGTTTGTTTTTTTTTGCCAATAATTATACTATATTTTATATACTACAGCTCAAACAACAAATAATTGCATAGGGATAGACGACGGGGTGAACTTGTTTTGCAATGTTTTATTAGTTGTTGACCACCCACGCGCATCGATCGAATCTCTTTTGACTTTGTTAACAGACAACAGAACGAAATCAACGAGAAAAGATACCACTGATCTCTCATCTCTTGCTATGCACTATTCTGACTCCTCTACCTAGAGAGGTATAACTCATAATAATATCATCTCTATAATAATATGATGACATTCACATACTCGTCTATAGGTGTTTTGTTGTTGGTATTTCCGGTAGTGATCAAAGGCTTTATTACACAGCAGCAGCATATCTTCCCCAAAATAACATCATGTTGTTTCATGTCGACGTCGAATAATAGAGATGACGATGATAACAATGGTGATGATGATGATATAGATCCAAATTCTCTGGGTGATTGGAGAACATTCCGTATGAATCTAGCTAATACTGATCACTCCTCTTCGTCGTATTCATCTATTGATGGCATAGATTTGCAAGATACTACAACTCAGCAAGATACAAATTCTATTGCAACAACACCCAATAAAAAAGAAAGACCAAAATCAGTCTCTAGAAAAAATGAGTAAGTGAAGGAAGTGTGCAATTATCCTCCTGTTGCAATACAACAAGAAGAAAATGATAGATACATCTCATCTTACTTTTTATCTCTTCACATTATTATTATTATTATCATCATCATAGGGTATTGCTGTCCTCACAAAACTCAGTATTGGCAGAAGAATATCTTTCAGGGGTATGGGCTCACGAATCGTCAATAATTGAAGTTGGCGGATTAGTATGTCGTATGCCATTGGAAGCTGAGATATATAAAAACACCAACTTATATATATCGGGAAGGTTACATGCACTGTTAGATTCAGATAACTATAGTAAAGAAGATTGCATACCACCGAGTATTAGCTTGAGTCCATCAGCTTCTACTGGTGGGGTTGCTAGTGCTACTAGTGATGAAAGCAACTCCTCCTCATCCTTTTCAACACTAGCAGCTAAGACAACCTATTGGTACCGAGGAGCTGAGAAGTTATTAAAAAGTGAATTAGTAAAAATCATGTCGGCTGCTAATGTCAATGGTAAGATTGCTCCAGAAGAATTAGATGAAGAGTCTCTAGAGATACTACAACTTTATATTTCTCATCAAGACGCATGGCAGGAAGTTGCCTTGGTGGTTGAAAAGGATGAAAAATCGGGTTCTTGTACAACCATAACAATTAATCGACCAATGGCATTCAAATTATCTGAGTCGCTGGGGCGGTTGGTCTTATTTGGAGCCTCATTTCATGAGCAGGGTGCAATGATAAATATTAAAGAGAGTGATGGAGTAGAAACACAAAACATTGTCAAATTCTTGTCAGTGTTTGAGAATGAGTGTGCAGTATATGTAGGTGGACCGGACGACATGGATAAACCTGCAAAAATGATACATGGCATTAATAATCTTGATGGTGCTGTGGAAATTGCGTCGGGCACAGGGATATACATTGGTAAGTTGAATTTATATTTTTGTGCATATCATATGTTCAATTCTTTTACTCACAAAGCTTCCTAACTTTTTTCAAAGGGGGATTAGAAGCTGCTATGGACGGCATATTAAGTGGAAAGTACAAACCATTAGATTTTCGGTTCATTGTTGGTAATACAAAGTATATTGGAGGTGATTTGGATGCGGCTGTTGCAGCGGGGAAATATCAACCTGTTGCTTGCTCAAGACCATTGGTGTTAAAGCAGTGTATACAATTACCAAAACCACTTTATCATGAGGTGCTTGAATTTTGCGGGGGCGAGCTCAGGGAGATATCCAAGCTAGAACTTTCGAAAAGAGATGATTTGCAATAGTATGGTAAAGTTAGACTGGCAGCTAAGCATAGAGATTGTTTCACTAGAGTGAGATCACGGACAGGAGCGAGATCATTTAATTTTTTCTAGTTGCTGGGTACATGTGATAATATTTGTTAGCACAAAACTATGAGACATTAGAGCGTTGAAGTAACTAACTGCCTCAGTACTTATCATATATTGTTCGCCCTAGTAATTCTATTCCTACTACGCTTTAATTTTGTACATATGATATAACATTGCAAAACAATACTTCTTCTAACAAGTACGCAAGTCTTTCAACAACAAGATTACAAATCTCATCATGTCTCACAATAGTACAAATGAGCAGCCTCCCTTAATGTTCAACTCAACTCACTTCCTCTTTCTACAACTGCATGAAGATACCAGTCAAGATAGTACCAACAATACAAAGACTACTAGACTTTACAGAAGTACTAGCAGATGGTGCTACTAGTGCTTGAATAATCGAAGAAGAAGAAGCGTTATCTCCCTCCTCCTCTTCTTCTGTCGCTTCTTCTTCATCTACAGCACCTATCATAGACATACTCATCATATCTTGAAGTGGAGTGGACATAGCTTCTAAATTTGAATCTAGATTTAATTGATATCCTTCCGGTGGCGAATCGAAGTATTCCGTAATTAGTTTACCATTCTCATCATATCTTGAAACGGCAATCAATGCTGTAGGACTTTCTTGAATTGTATCAGTCAATGATGATGCCTTTGCTAACTTGGTGTTCTTATACATCTTTGCTGATTTGGCCGATGCTGCTTTCTCTGCTTTGGTTGAAGAAGTCTTCTCTACTCTACGTTGCTGTTGTTGTTGTGGATTTCCACGGAGTATACGATTTCTCACAGTTGTAGGCTTAGCATCGTCGTCTTGTTGCAATTTGAGCATTGGATTTTGTTGAAATTGAAAGGAGGATTGCTATTGTGATAAAAGTCTTCATGATTATTTATTGATAGTTGAATTGAAGTACTTATTATTAATTATGGGAGGAGCCTGCATACTACGATTGGTGTGGTGGGAAATATTTCCCAAGAGGAGGGGGGGGGGGAAGAAGTTGTGTAAAGAGAGATTCGTCGTCGGCGGCAATTAAGGATACCTATCACGAGTTAGTACTATTCCTATGTGTATGAAGAACTGTTGGCTAAGACGGCCATGCCGATGGTTATAATGTCATCTCACATCGACGCATCATCTCTCACCAGATAAAAAACAAAGCATCATCCCTCCATACATCTTGTGGCAACGTGTTAGGTCAAGCTGCAACGTTGCATCTTTCTCACATAGTTGCTAAACCACTAATCGGAGTGATACTACCAAACATAATAGACGGCGCCACCAATCCATAACAATAAATCACACACTTCACTCACTATTAACAATAATTATGTGGAATCTTATAGGACGAGTCCGACAGCGAAAATTGAATATTAGTAAAAATGATTCGTCTAAGAGCAGTCATCACATTCAACAGGATACAGTTTTTCAAAGCAGTGTTAGAAAAGTGCAACAAACTAGAGCAGCTACCACCCAATCATCATGCAACATAAAGAAAGATAAATGTACTAATATAGAACAACTACCAAGTAACGATTTGTTAAATGAAACAATTTGCACCGATGTGGCTGTTTGTTCGTCGGGCTCAGTAGAATCAAAGGTGGACTTTATAAACGTTGGTGGCATCTCCTACGCTTTCTTCCCCTCTACTAACCTTTGATTGGGGGGTAATCATAGGATGATGGAAGAATGCACCTAAAAAATAGTCGACAACATAGAATAGATGAAAATTAGTGTAGCCAGAGATATCAGATAGAGTAGCAGTGGATTAGAGGTCTCAAAATATTGTGTAAAATAGAGAGTAGCACTTGTACACAATTATGCCAAGTTTCTCGAGAACCATCGTATTATTTTCTGTTACATACTGCATTTATGCTTTTAAGCTTTTGAATTGATTAAGTAGAAAGGAAGAGCGCAACTCTTAAATTACATGGGATGGGATGGTGTAGAATCTGTCTTTATCAAACCTATTTTCCTATTATCTTTAAATATATAACTACATTATAGAAGTTCAATAAAAAGCACAAGATTTCAAATCTTCTGGACGAACTTCCTTCCCAGTAACACCGTTGCAACCATGACTACATTCAATGAAAGTCATATATAGGTGCAACATCAATACGATTCTTTTACCACAACATAATAAATGTACCAACCAAAACAGCACCGATGCAAATACTGCTCGACTTGATATTGGCACTACCTCGTGCCAATGGTTCTTGAATAGGAGCAGCAGCTTCTTCTTCGTCTTCTTGTGAGACAACATCTTCATCTTGTGGGGTGGATCCTTCTGGGATAGACATAGCATCAAGATTCATCATACTCATATCATCGTCTTGTAATGATAATGACATGAACTCAACGTTGTCTCCGGCTGACGTGAGGAAGGAGTCGCCAGTAAGGGCATCTATATTGGTGAATGTTGCCACCATTCCTCCTTTCGACGATGATGACTTTGCTGATTTGGCCTTCATCATCTTGTTTGATTTCATACTTGGATCATTCTTCTCTGCTTTTGCCGAACCAGTAGTATCCCTCTTCTCTGCTTTTGTCTCTCGTCGACTTTGCTGTAGTAGATGGCTGCCATTATTATTACCTCGTAGGACACGAGTACGAACAATAGATGATGACAACGATGATGTTGGTTTGGCACCTCGTCGTGTTGCAATTTGTCCATTGACGATTGATGATGTTGTTGAAAGGAGTATTATCGATGTGAAAGTCTTCATGTTAGTTGCTTGTTGTTTTGATAAGAGTTGCTGTTGTGGTGGTGTGATCTTATGATATTAATGATGATAGTCGATTAATAAAAATGAGTGGTAGTGGTAATCAGCGGTGATAGGAGAAAGATGACGATACACAAACAACTGGGAAAATGAAAGAATGTGGGTACAATGACGTAGTGAGATGACGATGATGATGCTTCTCTGTGGTCGAAGCTAGCAGATGTTATTGTACGGTTAGCTTGAACTATTTATGAGCTCGTCATCTCATACCCTTGCGATGCGTCGATCGTGTGGGGCAGCTGCACAAGCCTGCCTACATATCGGTGGCAAATAAAAAGTTCATTTTGTTGGGGGGAAAGCACGAGAGAGGAGTCGAAGTATCCTGTTGCCTCCACTAAGATTTCCTGACTTGCCTCCACTCTCCACCCTCTCTATTATGAATGATCAATGCATTTGGCATCTCCTCAACCTTCCCAAGTACCATCATCTCAACCATCAATCAAGCCCTCGTCACAACCGTCGCCACAACCATCAGATGGAGTAGACTATCTTTAGCACAGTTTAATTCTGTATTGCAATAGACAGATTATACCGATATAGAATATAAGAGTATAGACAAAACCGATAATTAGAAGTGTGAATTTACTACAATTCGAGATATATCAAAAAGATGAAGATTGCCGTCGTTGCTGCTGCAGTTCTTGCGACGATTATTCCATCTACAGTAGATGCGTCACATCGTCAACTATCTACTACTAACAACGATAATAATAATAAACCAAAACGTCGTCGAGGGCAAAATGCAGTACTCACATCTCGTGTTAAGAGTAAGGTATCCAATGTTGTAGAGATAAAGCAACAACGAGAATATACTCCTCGACAATTGGAACGAGACGGAATTATTACTCGTGGTGTGGTCCGTGGAGAAGAACAATTATCTATGCAATCCATCGAGGAGCCTGTTGCAATCATCGACGAGGAGAACACTCCTACTGTCATCGAACAGATTTATTGCAATACAATGAATAAAAAACAATGCAAACGAGTAGATATCCAATGTTCATGGGATGGTCAAGTATGCACCTCATCTGCACAAGTTAGCTTCCTCCAAGTTGATACATGTGCACAATATACTACTCAAAAGAAGTGTCGTAAAAATTCACCATGTGAATGGCAAGAGGGGGATGAAGAAGGTGAATCAGGTAGTTGTAGTACTCCCGGATTTGTTAATGGTATCATCAAACCTCAATCTAATGCACCAACAACATATTCACCCACAACACCATGAAAGTCCGCGTTAGTATTGTTTTGTCATATGATTTCGTGTGTTCAATTTGAAGTATTGGTGATTTGACAACTTCGTGTGTCCTTAGTTTGCCTTTTATTTGATTGTCTTCAGAGCTGTATGTACTAATACGAGTTACTGTCGTCTCTTTTCATCTGCATAAACTGTGAAACGCGCATCTTCCAGATCCGTCATACTTTCCAACATTATTCCCCACATTAAGTCCTACTTTGTCACCTATTGATCTGAGTATTAGTATGAGTATGATGGCATTCCTTGAAGAAGAAGATATGAAAGAAGAGACAAATTGGCCAACGTATTCCCCTACATTGAGTTTTCCTACATTTAGTCCTACTCTTTCAAATATTCCAAGCAACTTTCCCATTACGTCCAATCCGACAGTATCTCCGTCATTCAATCCTACAGATAGTCCAAGTGAGTCTCCTCAACAACCCATTGAAGAAGTACTGCCAGAAGAACTAGTACTCGAAGAAGAAGAAGAAGAAGAAGAAGAGAGTAGCAATGAATGCGCAGGATTGGCATGGAGAGCATGCAAGCGTAATCCACTATGTGATATCATTAGTAAGAATACTGAATGTTATTTGATCAGTGATGAGGGTAATAATCGTCGTCATTTGGAGGTGGATCGATGTACATATAGGACTCAAGAAAAGAATTGTATAAGAACTGTAGGTTGTACATGGGCTGGTATGAGAGGTTGTGTCAATCTTGACTTGCTGAATCATGTTGTACCACCACCGTTGATGTTGGATACACCAAGATCCGATTTAGTATGTCCAGACACATTGACATATCTAAAGGAAATCGATACAAGTGCTACACTACATTATGCTCTTGTACCATCAACTACTAGCTCAAGTGGATATCTATGCGCGCGGTTAGAGGTACGAAATCATGAAGGATGGGTAGGAATAGGCATTAGTGACGATGGAAAGATGAAAGATAGCTATGCTATCATCGGAATACCCAATGAAAATACAGTACAAAAGTATTTGCTAGGAGGTGGTGAAGTCACATTATCTGAAGAACAGACATTGAAAGATACATCTATTACTCAAGATGATGATGGTACAATGATTATGAAATTTACTAAAATAGTGGAAGAGGGAGATATTCCTATTGATGAAGATGCAGAAAACATCTTTTTACATGCAAGGGGTGGAGATAGATTGGGATATCACCACCATCGCTTAGCTTTTGCACTTAATTTGAATGGCAGAAATGATACTACAGTGGAGGAGAAAGAAGAAGCTAATCCTACACTTCCTGACATTGAAGATGAGTGCTCAGTCATAGAAAAAACGAAGCTGTGTCAGAAAAGTGAAATGTGTGCATGGGATGATATCAATTTGCGTTGTTACATTGCTAGTCCTACACAAGATACACATGAAGCAGAAGACGTAGTTCCAATCATGACTCCAAGTCCAACGACAGTCTCTCCAAGCCTGTCTCCGGTATCATCCGATGTTGATTGCAAATCTATTAATACGAGTAGATTGTGCCATAAATCTGAAGAATGTACATGGAATAGAAACAAAGATCGTTGTTTTCCTGACGATCTTGAACAAAGTATCTTGACTCCCAGTCCAACATCGGCCTCTCCTAGCACCTCTCCGGTAGCATTCCAATGTTCTTCTATTAAAAAGATTAGGGTATGTCGTAATGCAGTTGAATGCAAATGGAATGGAGACAAAGGAAAGTGTTTTCCTGCACCAATTCAAGATCTGGAAGAAGCATCAACCTCACTAAGTGCTTCTCCTGTAACTCAAAAACCAACGTTGTATCCATCTCCGGCAACACCTGAGCCTACGAATCCTGTAATGTGTGCTGATTTGAAGAAGCAAAGACTGTGTAGGAAGCAAAACTACTGTACTTGGGATCGACAGGAGAGCAATTGTTTTGGTACACCACCATCAGTGTCCCCAACATCTTCACCTACCCCAAATCCCACTAGAGAACAGGTTCCAACTGCTTCCCCCGTATCGAGAAGTGATATTATACCACGAATTGATGGTCCGTGTGCAGACTTGAGTATGCGACTGTGTATCAAAAAGAATGGTGGCATATGTGAGTGGAAACGGGAAGTAGGATATGGGTACTGTTCACCAATAGTAGAAACAGGAACTGAAGACGTTCGTCGTCTTGTTAATGACCAAGCTGATCAAGAATGGGGTCGCACGATGTCCCAATCGAAGCAACAGTATTATCGTCAAATGATGTCCATGCCAATGCAAGTAGCTGAAATGTCAATGCCAGAAGAATCATATACGACAGAGAGTTTTTTCGAAGCGGTTCAAGTTCAGGATAATGATCCCGAGTCAATGAGACAGCTTTCACAGCCATCGTCTGCTGACTTTCACATATCAGAGTTTGCATGGGAGGATGAAGAAGAAGGCAGTAGTAGAGGTGAAATAAGCGTTGATAAGAGGTATATGAAAGTTGGATTATCAGCTTCCGCCAGAGCAAGTAATCTTTCAATGTCTATCTATTACTTTACAATTATCTTTGGGAGTGTAATGTGGTGTGTGATGTAAATGTGAAT
>Ga0214481_100478_pt1 | contig 20537 bp, 14 predicted proteins | sample M1_20Mar14CPVII9_4_FD_165057 | JGI IMG/M metagenome (GOLD analysis project Ga0214481, IMG submission 165057) | Marine eukaryotic communities from Monterey Bay, California, United States - M1_20Mar14CPVII9sort6BwellG10 | ecosystem: Environmental > Aquatic > Marine > Unclassified | place: USA...
CTCAAAATAATCGCCGGAAAAAATTTAGAATCCAAATCACTGCTCCTCCCACACTGTACTACGATCGCAATTTAACAACGACCGCCGCAAATCACCTTCAAAGGAACAGAATCAACCACAATCAGCTCAACCCACATCCATCCATTTTAAACTCGCACCAAAGTTACACATTGGGCAATTTCATTTGGCAAAACCTTGGAATTGACTTTCATCGCTCCCTCTTTAGAATCGGCTTCGCGTGCTGAATCAGCGAGGGGCAAAGAGGAAACGATCACGTTTGTTTGATTGCAGCATCAAATTATACGAAAGTCCATTCCTGCGATAGCGAACTTTACCCCGATGATCAGCGTGCTGCAAATTTCACGCAAGACAACTTGAACGGCTCGCACGTATTGCGAGTCGTTTTTTGATTTAACCAACCACCCATCCCTTCCGGAATCTTTGGAAATAGCTGGAGCCCATAATGACCACCATGTTTTTCGAGTCAGATATTAATAGCCAAGCCCTTGAAAACCTCTGTGTTGCCATGATTGGTTACGGCAGCCAAGGTCGTGGACAGGCGATGAACCTTAGAGATAGCGGAATTAACGTCGTTGTCGGGCTTCGCGAAGGCGGTAAAAGCTGGAACCAAGCTGTTTCCGAAGGCTGGGCACCTCTGAGCATGGAAGAAGCGGCCAAGCAAGCGGATGTCGTTTGCATGATGTGCCCCGACATGGCACAGCCGCAGGTTTACCGCGATATCGTGGCTCCCAACCTCAAACCCGGATCTACCGTTTTATTCTCACATGGATTTTGTATTCATTACGGAGCGATTACGGTCGCACCGGAAAACAATGTCGTTATGCTTGCCCCGAAAGGACCTGGTGGCATGGTTCGACGCCAATATGAAGAAGGCAGCGGTGTTCCCGGATTAGTCGCAGTTCACCAGGACGCGACCGGTAATGCACTCGACATCGCACTCTCCTACGGATGGGCAATCGGTGCTGCGAGAGCTGGAATCATCCAGACGACCTTCCCGGAAGAAACCGAAACGGATCTGTTTGGCGAGCAAGCAGTCCTCTGCGGTGGCTTAACGGAATTGATAACCGCCGGTTGGGAGACGCTTGTCGAAGCCGGCTATCAACCGGATGTCGCCTATTTTGAATGCCTGCACGAAGTCAAGTTAATCGTCGATTTAATCTACGAAGGTGGAATCGCGCGGATGCACGAGTTTATCAGCGATACGGCAGCCTACGGAGACCTCGTTAGTGGAAAACGAATCATCACCGATGAGACTCGAGCCAACATGAAAGCAGTGCTTAAAGACATTCAAGATGGAACTTTTGCTAAACAATGGCAAGAAGAAGCGGCCTCGGGATCGGCAAACTTTAAGCGAATGATGGAAGAAGACATCGCCCACCCCATTGAAGCGACCGGCCAGGCCTTGAGAAAACAATTTTCATGGCTGAAACAAAACCAGGCTTAGGATTGACGTCACGGGGTATCCGTCGGGCGTTCGTAAGAATAGTCGAACATCCTTTTGATCTAAGTTTGGATCTCTTTGATTTTGGCTAACTTGACTACGCTTCAAAATGACCACTCAACCGGCCATTGATACTACCAACAGTCGACTCCTTGCTGTAATTCATCCGCTAGAGGTTGTGCAATGACTGACTCAGCGCCATCGAATTTCAATAGCGATATACCGGTGGAAGATCTGCTGCGCTCATTGGAACTCGAAACGGAAGCGGCGCTCGACCGGATTTACCAACTCGACCACCCCACTCCTTTAGATTCGGTGGACTTGGAAAATGGTGCCAAACTAACGCTCAAACGGGAAGACCTCTCGGTTGTCCACAGTTATAAATGGCGAGGATCTTTCAATAAGATTCTGGCAATGCACCAGTCAGGATTTACGGGTAAATTAGTAGCTGCATCAGCGGGAAATCACGCTCAAGGCGTCGCTGTCACGGCGAAGCGTTTGAATTTGCCGGCTACCATTTTCATGCCTCGCTCCACGCCCGTGCTTAAACAAGAGTCTGTCAAAAGCTTTGGAGGCGAATTCATCGAAATCCGCCTTCACGGTGACTCATTTGACGAGGCAGCCAAGGAAGCTCATCGTTTCGCTGAATCCACTGGCGGTGTCGTGATTCCACCCTACGATGACCTGCAAGTCATTGCCGGCCAGGCAACCATCGGGGTTGAAGTCGCCAACGACATTGAATTACCGCCGACTCACGTATTTCTCGAGGTCGGCGGCGGGGGAATGGCCTCGGGCGTCGCGTCAGTGGTAAAAAAGAAATTCCCCTCGGCAAAATTAATTGTGATGGAAGCGGTCGATCAAAACAGCATGGGGGTTTCTTTAGCCAAAGGTCAAAGAACCACCATCGATACGCTTGATCGATTCTGCGACGGAACAGCCGTTGCCTGCCCAGGAGAAATCCCGTTTCAACTCTGTCAACATTTGATTGACGAATGTATCACTGTCACCAACGATCAGGTCTGCGAAGCAATCCAGTACCTTTGGCAAAAAAAGAGAACCATCGTTGAACCTTCTGCGGCCCTCGGAGTTGCCGGAGCTATTCAATATCCGCTGACGGAGGACGATCGCCCCTTGACCGTCCTCTCAGGATCCAACGTCGACTTTATGATGCTGCCCAAAATTGCCAGGCGAGGCCAAGTCAAACGCCCCGAAACGCGTTACTACGCCTTTGAAATTAATGAGCAACATGGTGCGATGGCAGAGCTTCTCGATCGGTTCTTTGCCAACATGAACATCATCGATTTCCAGTACGGGAAAGTCTCTGAGACCCACGCCTACCCGGTTATTGGAATCGAAGTCCCCCATGCTGAAATCGAATTGCTCGATCAATTCCTTGTCGACCCGAGCGCTCCGCCACACCATGACATTACGGGGTCGCCGGGCTCAGAGTTCCGCGTCATCCCGTTCAATATCGACGTCATCGCATTCCCATTTTTCGCGGTAATTGAATTTGCAAACCGCCCCGGAGCACTTCGTGATTTCATGCGGTTCGCCAGCACCTTATCGAGCGTGTGCTACATGAACTATACCGATACTGGACAAACCGAAGGCCAGGCGCTGATGGGATTTGAATTTGAGAATATCGGTCGACAATCCGAATTTATGGAATGGTTGGAAGCAACCACGAAATTCCAAGTTGTTCCCACTGAAATCGTGAGACACTTTAGCCCCTCAAGCGATGCAGAACTCCGCTGGAAATCTCTCGGCGATTCAAACTGAGCCTAGCAGCGCACAAAAAAAAACTGGCAGCTTCTCACTGCCAGTTTTAAATTTTATAGTCAGGCTAGGCAACTATCTAACGGACCTTCGAAAACACATCCGCCGTAACCGCATGGGCTTCAATCGACACTCGCTCGCCACGGTCAGGTCGTGTCAACTCCAACGACAACCGCGTTCCGTCAATCAAATAATCCGCAACGTAGGTTTCCCCATTCGAACTCAGGGTTACCTTTTTGGGCGTCACCTGAATCACATCAAACTTTTGGCCCAGCGGCTGGAGGACCCATTCGTTTTCAGCAACCAAAAGCGATCGAATCCCGTCATTGTTCATCACCGTCGTGGCGTTAATGAGAACCGAATCGATTTCCCATCCGCCCAAAGGTACACTAGTCATAAGTCATACTCCGCAAATCAAAAGATAAAAATAAATGGTATAAAAGCAGTGCAAATCCCAAGCCAAATAATAAAAAGCTGGTTTTTTGCACTTTCCTTACGCAAAAGGATCTCAATATGAGAACCATTTCGAAAAAATGAGAAACTGAAATTGGTTTCCCCGTCGCTAAAATAGGAACCCAGTGTGCGGCTGCAAAGAACAAACGCGAACAACTTATAAATAATACGACGGGTGTTGAACGGCCGATTCCCTCTCAACTCAAACACAAAAAACACAAACCCAAAATTCCTCATTTCGATAAAGAGAAAATTAATGAGCCAAACTATTTTCGAAAGTGCCTACATTTGTTTCGCATTGTTGGGCTTTTTAATGACAAGTCAATGCACCGCCTACTCACAAGAGAGTGCCCCTAATTCTGTCCCCCCCAACATTGTTCTAGTAATGGCGGACGATCAAGGATGGGGACAGACTGGGTACAATGGACACCCCATTTTAAAAACACCCCACTTGGACGAAATGGCAGCCAATGGACTTCGCTTCGAACGCTTTTATGCCGCTGCCCCCGTTTGCTCCCCCACGCGGGCCAGTGTCCTCACTGGACGAACCAACCAAAGAACGGGCGTTGAAAGTCACGGTTACGCACTGAGGCTGCAAGAAAAGACTTTAGCTACCGCATTGTCAAATGCCGGCTACCAAACGGGACACTTTGGAAAATGGCATCTCAATGGATTGCGGGGTCCAGGTGTCCCCATTTCAGCCAAAGACAGTCACCATCCCGGCGTTTTCGGTTTCGACACCTGGCTCTCAGTCACTAATTTTTTTGATCGCAATCCTATTCTCAGTCGTAATGGAAATTTTGAAGAATTTAAAGGCGACTCCTCGGAAATCATCGTCGATGAAGCCCTGAAATTCATTAGCCAACAAGCGTTATTAAAACGTCCATCTTTTACCGTCATCTGGTTTGGCACCCCCCATAGTCCATTCATGGCAGCACCCGAGGACGCTCGTCCGTTTGCGCACCTCGACCGAAATTCCCAAGACCAACACGGCGAACTTGTCGCGATGGACCGAAGCATTGGCACGCTCCGCAAATCAATCAAACAGCTTGGAATTGCTGAACAAACCATCATTTGGTTTACGAGTGACAATGGCGGGTTACCTAAAATTACCCCTGAAACCGTCGGTGGATTACGAGGTTTTAAGGGCAGTCTTTACGAGGGTGGATTGAGGGTCCCCGCCGTCATCGAGTGGCCGTCTCATATCTCGCCGCGAGTGACGTCCTATCCGACCGTTTCGATGGACATCTTCCCCACTTTGGCAGAAATCATCAAACTTCCCGCGTCCTCAATGCTTAACACGAATGATGGATTGAGTCTTAAAAAACTATTCGACACGGAAATTACGACGCGGGAAAAACCAATCCCATTCGACTGCCTCGGGAATCAGGCGGTTATCGACAACGACTGGAAACTGATTCGCCTTGGTAGGAACGAAAACAAAAAACCTAAATTCGAACTTTATAACCTCAAACAAGATCCCCACGAGAAACTGAATTTATTCGACGCGAACGAGGCGGAGGCGAATCGAATGCTCGGACTGTTAACTGGCTTTGATTCATCAATCCAACGGAGCATCGATGGAGAAGACTATCCCGAGGGCAAAGTAAACGACGGCAACCCCCAACCTAGATTTTGGAACACCGTCGATCTTTACCAACCTTTCATCGAGCAATGGAAAAGTCGTCCCGAATACTCAACCTGGCTAAAGAAAAGACAGAACACCAAACAAAAAAAACAAACACCCTAGCACCAACGATTTCTAAAATAGAAGAGCGTTGGTCCTCTGTAAGGGACTAATTCCGCAAATAAAACTCATACTCGACGGTGGGCTTAAAACATTCACCGGGTTTAATGGACGCCTTCCAATTCACAACGCTACTGTTGTTGATTGGATCGCCACCGTGACTGGACCAATCATTGGGATTGAATCCCTCCAGTTTGGTCTTTCCTTCATCGGATACCTCGTTTGCCTTTCCACCAAATCGAAGGCTAACTTCAACCGGAACCTCATACTCTTTGTTGTTAGCAATTTCAGCGGTGACCTTTCCTTTCACAAGTGAGTAGCTCGAATTTCGCCATTGAACCGCGTTCCGCTCTCGACCAGTTTCTTGATTGTCGACACCAGCCTTTAAATCCACGGAGACAGTCATGGGGAGGCGGCAAATTCCCCCTGGAGAAGTGTAGGTAAGTAACTCCTGAGCCAAAGGTTGAAAACCATCGACTAACATGGCAGCACCAGTAGTCCAAGGAACCTTTGTATCATTAATTAATTCAACTTGATGCCAAACTTCGCTCTCTGAAACCACTAACGGCGACCTTCCATTACGGCCAGAAGCGAATTCATGGGCAGAATGTTGAACCGTCACATCCCAGGTATAGATATCTCGGTAGGCGACCTCAGCCTTAAGAATCCGAACACTTGCTCGCTCGCCTTTTTTAAGTGACATCGGCTTGAGCTTGTAGACAAACAGATCGTTGCCACCGCTAGTCGTTAGATCGCCAGCCAATCCATCAATCAAGCCTTCGGAATTGCCAGTCGACCGAGCGCTACGAAAATCACTTGTCCTCTGCGAATATATCGTATTACTGAATTGATCGATCGCTTGATTACTCATGATTTGAGGCGCCGCTTCAGCAAGTACATTTTTCAAACTTGCCTCCAAAACCATTGGACTAGGCGACGCCTTAAATCGAAAATTGGGAACACCAACGACAACGTGCAAAGGGACATCTACCAAATCCTCCGAATCATTGATTATCTCTCCTTGCATTAGGATTTCTGCGGTTTTCGCAGACGCAAGCTTGGCATCAACACCTCCTTCGTCCCCCTTAAATTCAAACGGCTTGTCTGTCAAATTTAATCGATAGGTAGGAAGCCAGCGGATACCCGGACAGAAGTACATTAGGCTCAATTCAATCTCGGTGTTTGGCGTTCCAAAATCGAACGTTAATTTCTTCTCACGCGTCAGCTTTTTTACGTTTTGTTGGACGGTTGTTTTCATTCCTTCCACTGTCAAATTTGAAACCGAATTAGCCGCGATCATCATGTCGCCAACTTCCGTACGCAACAAGAAATGAGTCCCCAAAACGGTATCCACTAGAATCTCAGAATCAATCGCTCCACTGTCGCTGTTGTCACGATTTCTAGCGTGGGGGTCAGTTTTCTCAGGGACCAACTCTCGATTGGCAAGAACCTTGAGTAGCACACCTTTGACCGATTCTGATTTCTCACCTCGAATTCGCAATGAACACGATGCACCGAGATTGGCGGTTACAATATCCATTACCGTCGTGCAATTTTTCTCCCGCTTATCTTCCGTTTCCGAGGCTTCCCAACCTGCGACCATTGAGCTGATTTTCCCCTGTTGGGCGATCGCCCAGAAAGACCCAAGAATTGCAGAATCTGGCACCTCATTCGTAAACACTTTCCCTTCCGCATCCGTTTTTGCCGTCCCTTTTTTTACAATTAAAAAATATCCGTCTTTAAAAATAACAACGTTTTCAGTTGTTAGATTCAGTTCAGATTTTTCCATCAAGCTGCTGAATTCATTGTCAGCGAAAATTAGGCTCGAACCTGAACAAAGGGTTACCAACCCAACAGTCAACAATGTCAAACGACCAATCATCATGATATCCCTACGCGTTAATAATTAAGTTACTATCGACTTTAAGAGCCTTAACGACTCCGTCAATTCTCCTTAAGCTCTTACCATTATACGTAGTTTTCAAAGGATGAGACGTAACGAGAATGTAACGTTCGAACTCGTTAAAACAGCAGCGACCCTAGTTATCTAACGAGATACTGGCGCAGCAAAACAGCAAGAAAACTGAGCGGTTCATACAGAAAACCTTCAATCGAGAGGTCTCAATTTTGAATTGGCAACTCAAGGACGAAACAAGCCCCCGTTGAGTGGCGGTCAAGTTTATTTTTTCGATCCGCTATTTTGAGTTTCCCCCCCAATGAGGATGCCATTCGCCGACACAACGCTAACCCCAACCCAACTCCCGGGGCCGTATTTGCTGCATCCTGATCCGATTTACAAAAAGGCTGAAACATCCGCTTCCGGTATTTAATTGGAACACCCGGGCCAAAGTCTTGCACATAGATCGCCAGCGTTTTCCCGTGGCGCAAAATTTTCAGATCAATTCTTGGTTGGGAACTTGGCCGGGCGTACTTACACGCATTATCGACTAAATTAAAAATGATCTGCTCCACTGTCGCGGGTTGAGTTGCAAACCTGAAATTGGCCACGGATTCGTCAATCTCTAATGCAATCTCCCAGTCGACTTCAGCCGCCCTCTCTTTTATTCTGGACTCGAATCGCCCCAGCATCTCAGCGGCGGTGAGTGTTTCGACACTTCCAGAATCAGCCCCGCGTTCTAGACGCGCGAACTGGAGAACATTTTCGACCAAGTGAGATAATCGATCTGCCTGCAAACAAAGTGTATTGGCATAATCCTGTTGTTTTTCCGGAGGGACCATTTTTTCCGCCAACATTTCGGCGTACATCCGAAACGTCGTCAATGGTGTTCGCAATTCATGCGTCACCGCCGACACAAATGTCGCCCTTCGTTCACTAAGGCGAATAACCCCAAACAAAAGCGTCGCAGAAGCAACCGCAGCAAGTGCCAACCCTAGCCACGCCACCCATAAAGCAAGCTTTAATCCTGCAAATGAGTTTTGATCCGCGGTCGAACCGATCGCCAAAGTCGATAGCAAACTTGAACTGTCGACTACCAATTGGACGGGAAGCGTCGTCAAAGCCGTCATGACGTTTAAGTCTGTATCCTTTTCTAATTCTTCGAACTCAACGTTGGGAAGCAAATCCTCAACTTCGGCACGGAGCGCATTTTGAATGGCTGCCCAATCGAGCCAGCAAACTTGAATGATCGGCGAGTCGCCACCAGGACCGTCCGGAATGACTTCGCGAACCAGAACCAGATTCTCCCCCACCCACACGGGCTGCATCACGCCTGCCGAGCCCAGTGCGTTAACATTTTTGCCAGCGAAACCAATCCCATCATCGATTTGACTTAAGCTGTTGTTCTCAAAAACGTTGGCAGAACCATTCTCTTGCCATCGCTGTGACGTGAGGTTGAGCGTGTTTTGCAATCGACGACTAAACTCCTCATTCCCACGAGATGCACCCCGTGACTGCTGGACTGCTCGCTTACTATTCTGAGCGATTTGAGGTATTTCCGAACCTTTCGCTTTCTTAATCACCAGGTCACTTGGAGTCGATTTCGCTCCCCCATACTTCTCAAAAGCAGGCACTTTGTAATAGGACTGATCAGTCACTTTGTTTGAGAGCGTGTCTCTGTTTTGCTCGGTCGATGCAATATCAATCGAAACGTCGGCAAGCGACTCATTACTAAGATCTGCCAACAATATTTCATAGGTAAACAGATTTTCAGCCTCTAACAATAATTGCTCGCTCAAGCCAATTGTTTGGGCACTGAGACCAAATTGATGCTCAGCAAGCAATCTTGCTGATCCTATCGGTATCTGCGGAGAGCGGAGATCCTGCTCGCAACCAATCTGAAAATAGAACTTTACGAACTGAGGAGGAGGAAACATCAACGGCGAAGGAACCTCTTGGTAACTCCCTCCCGACGAGCCTGAACGACTACCGGTTTGACTTGGTACTCGTCCTCCTCGATTGTTAGCAACCTCGGTTGGTACAAATGACCGGTAAAACGAGTCATAAGAGTAACTTGGTCGAGCGGCTTCCCTCGCAATCAAAGGAAGTATTTTTAAATCCATCCGATATAACGCGCTGCTGATCCGTCCCTGTAGTTCCGCTTCCTGCCTCGCAAGTTCGGTCTCGCGTCTGTCATCTTCGCGACTTTCCTCCAGCCGGACAGTCATAATCGTCAACCAGCCCATTCCCGGGATCACGATTGCGAGCCCAAAGAAAAATAGGATCCAGATCTGCCAGGGACGTCGCATCAGTTCGCTCCATTTCCGCAAACAGACCACATGTAACCTTTTCCGCGCACGGTCAATATAGTTGCGGCCGCCGCTTTGTTCTCTCTCATTTTTTCACGTAACCGGGCAATGTGCATATCAATCGTACGCGTCGTAATCCCTTTCGGACTAAGCCTCCACACGCTTGACAATAACTCCTCACGAGAGATCGCGCGTCCGGAATTCGCGACGAGATACTGAATCAACTCAGTCTCTTTTTCGGAAAGCTCCGCACGAGTGGCAGCCGTTGCGCCTTCAGTAGATTTCTGAGAACAAAAACGAACTTCCCTTCTTTCGAAATCAACTACTCCCCCTAAAAAACTAACAGACCGCACGTCTCGAGGTCGTTCCGGTGACCGACGCAACACGGCTTCCACTCGCGCCAACAATTCTTTGATGCTGAATGGTTTGACAACGTAGTCGTCGGCGCCATCCCGTAGCCCTTGTACCCGGTCCTGCTCATCTCCCTTGGCCGTTAAAATAATTACCGGTTGGGTCGGTCGGACTTTTTTTAATTTTTTCAAAATCTCTAACCCGGAAACCCCAGGCAACGCGAGATCCAACAAGAGCAAATCGTATTCTGACTTGAGCGCCATTTCCAACCCCGAAATGCCATCACCTGCCTGCAGCACTTGATGGCCGGTATACTCCAGCGAGTCAACGATTCCACGACGAATTGCCGCGTCGTCCTCTACCGTCAATATTACCGTTTTGGCCATTTTTGAATTCCATGGGAACACGTGCAGACTCGACGGCGGCCACTCTGTGTCTACCGCCGTCCCTTATTCTACGATGAATTCGGAGATCATTACGTAACAAAGATGTAACGAACCTGCGAATTCGAGCTACGGCCCCCAATTTTCCCGGCAATTCACGTAACAAACATAGATTCTTCGACCAAGGGAACCCGACATTAAAGCCGAACTAACGATCTTGCCGCTCGGACAAACGATTCAGCAGGTCCTGCTCGGACAGCACCATATCAAAGTAACCAATCATCATTTCTTCATGGGTTTGATCGCCCCATCTAACTATTTCCTCTGGATTGGGATTGGAAAAATTCTTGGCTGAGTTATCAAAAATCGCTTCGCAAAGAATTTCGGTCCCACGAGGCAGCAACTTGGGTTGCTCAAACTCGTACCCGTTTTGCCAGTTGAAATCATAGTTAGGCACATCCAGCAAGACTTCGCTCCGTCCGTCGGGATAGTTTGCCGTGTATTTAAACGACTTGCCCCTCAAGTGCATGTGCGGAAACATTGCAAGCAACAATGCGTCTTGACTCATCGTTCGCTTAGCCGTGACATCTTGATTTGCTTCGCCTGCTGGGATTACAAACCTTGTATTTCGAACACTTTTGGTGCCAACGACTTTACGGACTTGTTTTTTATCGGCGAACTTAAATCCAACCGAACTAAGATCCGTTTGGGGCGTTCCGATTGGCGTATAGTGAACCTGAAACACCAACGTCGCACCGGCAGGAATAACTTTAGCGAGGCCGTCGGTCAACATGAGAGGAGCTGAACCAGGTGCGGCAGCAGTAAGCCAATCCGAATCGAGCTCTCCGTGAACAGGCTTCCTTCCCCGCTTTGAAACAGCCACAATTATATGATGGACAACGGCACGATTGCCAATTCTGATCTCCGCTGCCTGAACCCACTTGTCTTCCGTAAAATTCGTTTTGACTTGAAAATATTGATAGGGCAGAATTCCGCCAGCGGGGATTGGATAGGGTTTTTTTGTTACCTGAAATACGACATCAGGCTCTCCTATCCGCCAGCCTTCGGTAAATTTTGGGGGAGTTGGTAGATCATTCGTATCTCCCAAGGGAGCACCAGCCTTCACCCAATCGCTAATCAGCTGTTTCTGCTCGGTTGATAACGTTGGATCATTCTTAAATTTCCCGTGCTTGGGATTCGCGTGCCAGGGTGGCATTCGCTGATCCTTAACCACTTCATCAATCATTCCTGCCCAACCGACGACCTCGTCATAATCAGTCAAGCTAAACGGTGCGGCTTCCCCATCGCGGTGACATTTAACGCACCGCTCGTTTAAAATTCGAGAAATCTGATTTGCGTAGGTAACGGTTGATTTGTTCTCTGCATTCTGAGTTAAGACTCGCCCGATAATACAACCATCGGTGTCAGTTTTTTGTACCTTAGGAGCTTTCCGGTTTTTGATTGCCTCCACTGCATCCGCTAGATAGTTATTCGACGCCTTAAACTTTTGTTTCCCATAAGTGAATTGATCATCAATTGCACCTTGGTACACCAACTCTTGATTTGAATCAAACAGGAAAACTTCCGGAGTTCTGCTCGCCCCGAAAGCATCGGCAACGCGGTTTGCAGGATCTTTGAGTAATGGGCAGTTGACCTTCAAATCGCTGGCGAATTTAGTGATCTCTGTTATCGAATCCTGACGATTCGAATTTAGGCCAATAATCTGCAAATGATCACGATTGTTTTTGACCAATTCCCCCAACTTGGGAACATAAAATTTTACCAGCGGGCACTCAACTCCGAAAAACACCACGACGGTCGACTTTTTACCATCCAGATTTGCCGAATCAAAAGAGTTGCCTTGATAATCTTTCAAGTTAAAACTTGGCATTCGGTCCCCAACCTTCAACTGCTCTCGTTCAGCGTCTTCACCGCTCAACCTGCCCGTTGTTAAGCAAGCCACGGCAAGAGAGAGGAGAACCGTCACGACTCTAAGGTGGTACTTCATGAAATTATTGGACCAGATGAAGACTTTTAAACGAAAACGACTCTTTAAGGATAACTTTTCTAATGAATTAACGAAATGCCGTTCTAAAAAACCATTCAACGTCAAGCTTTGCTAAAATCAAGACGGATGTTGAAAAAGTCCCCCTTAGTTGAGTTAATGGAGGCTAAAGATGCACGGTTCGACAAGCGGTAATGTTTAAGGAGAAGCCGATTACAACTGTATTAGAAAAGCAGACGGCGAGCGACCGGGCTTGGGCGCTCCCAAATCGCAGTTGGGCCATGCGGATGCAGTGGCACGATTTACTTTTCATGCACTGGAGAATCGAGGAGGATGCCCTCCGGAGATTGATCCCGGATGGGCTTGAGATCGACACCTTTGATGGATCCGCATGGATTGGTGTCGTTCCCTTTAAGATGTCAGGCGTGGCACCTCGGTACGTCCCAAACGTTCCATTTATGTCTTGCTTCCCCGAACTAAACGTTCGAACTTACGTGACGATCAACGGCAAACCAGGAGTTTGGTTTTTTTGCCTTGAAGCTACAAATCCGATCGCAGTTCGCATTGCCCGGAAATTCTTCCACCTACCCTACATGGATGCTAGAATCGAAGTCGGTGATTCTCACAAAAAAAACAAGGGGCAGTGGATTGGATATCGCTCGGTTCGCTCTCATCCCGGTGAACTCCCAGCTACATTCAAAATTGATTATCGACCAATCGGTAAATCGTTTCAGGCGAAACACGGCTCACTGGAAGAGTTTTTGACCTCTCGTTATTGCCTTTACTCCGCAGACGGACAAGGGAAGATTTTCCGAGGCGAAATTGACCACGCCCCGTGGCAACTGCATGAGGCTCAAGCCATTGTTCGCGAAAATACGATGACCGATTGGATGGGCGTCCAACTCCCAAGCGAAACTCCATTGCTGCATTTTGCCAAACACGCCAAAGTTGTCGCTTGGACGCTGGATCAGGTTTGATCGCCGCACGTTTCAACGCCTTTAAAACATTCATTACCGGACGTTGTTGGTTTTACTCACAAAAGTCGTTAGACTGGTGAAGTCTTCTACCCCCCGAGCCGATAATATGAAATTGCATTTTGCGAATCCAAGTCGACAGCAATCATTGCTTTCTCGTTGTCTCCTTCTTTCCGCAGTCACCCTTGCTGCCGCAAGCGTGTGCGGCTGGGCACTGCCAGCGACTGACAGCGATGACGACAAACCTCTGGGAAAAGTTCCGAAACTTCCCGTGGACAGTCTACCGGCAAAAATCAGTGCGACAAAAATCCCGGGGGGGTTTAATGGACTTCCAGCGGCACCCGCTGACAACGCGACAACAGCCGAAAAAGTTAGTCTAGGGCGAAAGCTCTTCTTTGATCCGATTTTGTCAACCGACGGAACTGTTTCGTGTGCCAGCTGCCACCAACCCGAGCATGGCTTTGCAAGTCCAGACCCCATCGCTGTGGGTGTCGGAGGAAAAATCGGTAAGCGAAATGCTCCGACGGTGATCAATCGCGTCTTTGGAAAGAAATTTTCTTGGGATGGACGTGACGATAGTTTAGAGCAACAAGCACTCGGCCCACTCAAAAGCGAAACTGAGTTGGGCGGAAACGTCGAACTCGTGCTCGAGAATATCAAAGAGAATTCCGAATATGTCCAGCAGTTCCATGTCGTTTTTGGAGGCGACGCGAAATCACCGACTCCCGAATCGGTCACTGCGGAAAATCTGGCCAAAGCCATCGCGAGCTTTGAACGCACACTGACGTCTGGCAATTCGAAAGTCGATCGTTTCCGTGCTGCCGAATACGAGGCCTTGTCAAAAGAAGCCCGTCAGGGGTTGTGGATCTTTGAAAGCCGGGGCGGATGCTGGAAGTGTCACTCGGGCTCCAATTTAACGGACGAAGCCTTCCACAACACGGGAGTCGGCTTTGGTAAGTCGAGCCGAGATCAAGGACGCTTCGAAGCTACAAAAAATCCTGCTCACGAGTTTCAATACAAAACTCCTACTTTACGTGATGTTGAATTCACGGCCCCCTATATGCACGATGGCAGTGTCAAAACACTCCGAGAAGTAGTTGAGTTTTACAATCGCGGCGGCGATCCAAACGACCCTTCTCTTGATAAGAAAATGGCTCCCTTAAATCTTTCGGAGCAAGAGATCGGTTTCCTGGTTGAATTCTTGAAAGCGTTATCGGGGGAGAGCGTACTCAACCCTGCGAATTAATTTTTGTCGTTAAGCTTTAAAAAGCATTTTATTAGGCCAGAATCTTCAGGCCATAATCATTGACGAAGACAAGGCTTTACGATCTTGCGCTGTTGGCTCACTTCGTCCTTTAAGATGTTGTACATTTGACAAAACAGTCAAAGGTCCACCGCACCGTCGGCTCAATTGTTACATCCGAAAAGATTGCTGCTCGACAAAGCAAAAAAATATCTTGGGTGTCTATGTCGATCACAGATAATTCGTGATACTCTGATCTTCCGGTCGGATCGGCATGCGATTTCCAGAACCGGCTGACCAACTTCACTCAATCAACGAACGAGTCATTGCTGACTCCAAGGGCAATTCCAAATGGGTCAAACCCAATCCGTCCACAACGTAAATTTAACGCTGTCTGATCCTCACGATTCCTCTGGCGAATGGATTGGGCAACACGAAATATTGAAACAGGTTCTTGCCTGCTGGCTTACGATTAATGACGCCGATTCGCCACTAACCCCCCGCATCATTGGGCCCCCGGGGATCGGCAAGACCGCCTTGGTAACGGCCGCCACCAAAGTTCGGGGTCAAGAACTTTATATTTATCAATGCACCGCAGACACCCGCCCAGAAGACTTGCTGGTCACGCCTGTACTCGCAGAAAATGGCACCATCGCCTATCACGCCTCGCCATTAGTCACAGCCATGATCCGTGGAGGAGTCTGCATCCTCGATGAAGGCAACCGCATGAACGAAAAGTCGTGGGCTTCCCTCGCACCATTGCTCGACCACCGACGATATATCGAATCCATTGTCGCGGGGGTCACTATCCAGGCCGATCCTAATTTCCGATGCGCTGTAACGATGAATCAGGATGAATCGACTTTTGAAATTCCTGATTACATCCTCAGCCGCCTTCAACCTACACTTACGCTTAAGTTTCCATCTCGCGAAGATGAAAAACATATCCTCAGTTATCATCTGCCTTTTTGTGCCGATGACATGCTGGCGATGACAGTTGATTTTTTACAAAAGTCTCACGAACTCAAATTAGATTTTTCAACGCGAGACGGAATTAATCTTCTAAGATTTGCAATGAAGAGAATTGCTCAGGAGACCGAACATCCGCTCGCCACGGACGTTGCCTGGCGAGAAGCACTGGAAAAATGCCTGGGCGAAGAGGCACTTGATCTCAATCGACTTTCACAACAGCGAACGCAAACACTCGGCGGACAAACATTACCAATGGGATTTGGAGATTTCTTTTTCTCACCGGAAGATCCCCTCCGTCCAGACCTGGGAGAATACAACATCGATGAACTCGATGACTTAGATGATGAAGACGAAGACGAGGCATAAAACTTGATTCACGAAATGCTCAAAATCGGCTCCCGCGTCACCTGCCTACCCATTGTTCATGGCAGTGGTGATTTTGCATGGGAAGTCAGACGCTTGATGTTGAAACACTCCTTCGACTGCGTCGCAATCCCACTTCCTCCCTCGTTTCAAACGCCTGTCGAAAAGGCAATTCTGAATTTACCAACGCCAAGCGTCGTCTTTCAAAAAGACATGCCGGAATACCAGACGCAGTGGACGCCCGAGAGCCAGCCAGTAGGCGAGGAGGAAAAAAGTCCAGAACCATCATCCGAGTCCGACACCCAAGCACGAGACGCCGGAGCAAGCTATGTCCCCATTGATCCCTGCCAGGGAGTGATCGCTGCCATTCGCACAGCAATGGGAGATCATATTCCGAGGAAATTCATTGATCTCGAAACGAGCTGCTACCACCCCCACACCCGCTCACTACCCGATGCGTATGCATTAAAAAAGCTTCCAATCGAAAGATTCACTGCCGCGATCGTCCCCCACATCACCGCCTCGACTGACGCCCAATGGAAGTCTCGAATCGCTTGCCAAGCCTGGAAAGTTCGAGAACTGTGCATCGATTACAAAAACATCCTGTTGGTCACAAGTGTGCTGGATTTCCCATGGATTCGCCAAGCCTTTCATGACAAAAACTTAACTCCGCCGCAGGAAGAGAATTCACTCACCCCCGAAGCCTACCAACTGCCACTGGACTCGCTCTATTTCCTTTTGGGAGAGTTGCCGTTCATTACTGGCCTATACGAACATGCGCGGCAGGAACTGAGCGACGATGAACACCTTTCCATCGATGGTTTAAAAGAACTACTGATTGCCGCAAGAGAAGACTATCAGGCGGAATATAAAAACCGAGCAAGAAAGATCACTCCCAAGATCCTCTCCCAATGCCTGAAGTACATTCGCAACCTAACACTGATTGACAATCGCTTTACACCACAATTGACAACCATCGTGACCGCCGCACAGCAAGTCGCCGGCGATGGCTATGCCCTCCATGTGCTGGAAAAATCAAAACAGTTTTGCTTTGCCAAAAACCTTGGCCTGCCGACAGCGCGGTTGTCAATCGATCGAGCAGAGTTGCCCGGTGAAGAAATCGTCGATGTCGTCAGTCGCCTGCCGGGCCCGCCCGTGTCGCTTAGTCAAATCGAATTGATTCCCCGCCCCGACGACAATCAAATCGTCGATTGGCAACAAAGCTGGGATCCTTATTCCCAATGCAGTTGGCCACCAGAAGACGATCTAATTGAAAACTTTCGGCAAACTGTTTTTGATCGCGCGAAGGAGGCGATGGGCGTCGATCTTGTTCAAACCGAGAAATTTACAACCAGCATTAAAGACGGGATCGACATTCGAGACACCGTCCGTCATTGGTACAATGGTGAAATTTATGTCAAAGTTCTACCACCCTCCGTTGGGAAACTCGACTGTTCGGTGATGCTGTTCGATTCACCCGCTGATCCCCGCGAATACCCTTGGCGGACCACCTGGTTTGCGGAACACAAAAATGAATCCACACTCGCTTTTTTCGCGAGTGATTTTGCTGACCAACCGGTCGGCCCAGGCATCTGTTTAGCTAATTACGGGGGGGCTCTATTCCTTTACCCGCCCGTCGCAATTCACGACATTTGGCAGGACCCACGTCTCGATTTTGCCACAACGCTTGAAGAACGCCTATTGGCCGCAGCTTGCCTCCACAGCCGCTGCCCCAATATTGCGTTAGTAAGCCCCTAGCCTCCCGGCATGGCCTGGCGGCAACTGGCCAAAAAATTTAAGAAAAAACTAGTTCATATCCCATTGTCTCGATTTAGCGATTCGACCGTTCAACAACTCAGAATGGTGCATGTACTTAACGGCAAGGACGTGCGCAGCTATGCTGCAGACTTCATCCGCAAGGTTTAGTACCCAAATTTGAGTCTTTTGATCTAATGAATAACATTGAACTCTTCCATAGCCTCGTTCACCTCGCCGCAATTGATAACAAGTTTACGGATGAAGAAATTCGGTTTCTCATTCAGCGGGCGGAACGCTGGAACATTCCAAGCGAAGAGTTCGAAGCCGCGCTTGCCGGCATCTCAACAGAAGGATTCTCTGTTAAGATCCCTGAGAAAATGGAAGATCGCGTCATCATGCTCAAAGAAATGATTCGTTTGATGGCGATTGACGGTGTCATGGCCGAGCCTGAAAAACGACTGTGTGCCGTTGCTTCCGGGCGAATGGAATTCACGAGCAAACAATTTTCTCAAATCCTCGACGAAGTGATCGCGGAAGCCTAACCACTCTCGTGAAGCTCTGCCTACTCAGGGAACGCACAAGCTACCGTCGCATGCCTAGTCGTTCGCCTCGGTGACACCAACACTCACTCCCCAGAGCTCAATCAAAAGTTCATGCATCTTTGGATCGTGTTCTTTGAGTTCTTTTTTGTTGAATGGAAAGAAATCATTCTTTCCAAAGAACGCCTCCGTTGACTCAGCAAAGTATTCTTTGCCATTATTCATTCCATACGCTTTGTCATCGATGATCTTTCGCCCGGTAAATCGCTTCACCAAGTCATAACTACCCGAGTCGCGAGCAGCCTCGTACTGCTTCCGGATTTTAGCATTACCAAATCCCAACACTTGATCATGATACGCGTGAGCCAGCTCATGCAGCATCAGATAGGGCATCCGAATATTTTCAAACTCGAAATTAGCCACGTTGGTGATTTCTACCGACTTCCCCATCCGCACGTCTCGCCCATTATTTTTTAACCAGCCACGATTCCCGTGGTATTCAGCTCCGGGCCGCACACCGGGGTAAGGCGGATTGACCCAAATTTGCACCGCTTGCATTTGTTTCACAGCTTTGTTTGGCACAACGGCCGTCAGCCTGGCCAGTTGCTGTGAAAGCAATTTCAACATCCGCTTGGTCTTAAGGGGAGACTCCTGCCAAAGTCGATCGTGAAGATTTACATTCCATCCAAGAACATCAAAACTTGTATGACTTTCCAATTTAAAATGAGGGTCATGCGTTTCCCGCAACTGTTCGGTTAGCTGCGCGGACATCCGGTCACGCACCTTCCGATACATGGGAGAGTTCGCCAAATTAACCAATTGATTCGGATCAGATGATAACTCGTAAAGCTCTTCATCATCACGCTCACCAAATGCCAAGCGATTCAATTTCTTGACACCGGGTTCCTGCTCATTTTCCAACATCCACTGCTTAGTTGGCGATGGATCAACATCGAACGAGAATGCAGGCGGCTCGATCGGCCAGGGGGTTTTCAAAAAATCATAATGAGGTTGCTTTCCGGCCTGTTCCCCTTGGTTCCAACTGGCTGGAGAAAAATTTCGAATGTACAAGTACTCAGCATCCCGCAACGAGCGAGCAGGTAAATAGTAAACGTGCTTCTCCCGACCAGTTAGCACAGAATCTCGCTTCCCATCGATCCAGCCAACTTGATCTGACTCGAGCTGACGACGCAAAGAACTGCCACTGACAACAGACGGAATATTGATTCCGCAAGCATCAAGAATCGTAGGAGCCATGTCGACGAAAGAAACAAAATCTGAAACCCGTCGATTGGGACTAAGATTACCTCCCCAGCGAATAGCCATTGGAACGCGAGTACCAGCGTCGTAAAGCGTTGCCTTAGCTCTTGGGAAAGGCATGCCGTTGTCGCCCGTCATAATCAACAAGGTGTTTTCCAGCTCTCCTATCTCAGTCAATCGATCGACAATCTCACCCGCAAACTGATCGAGCTTTTGAATACGCAGAAAGTAGTCACCGATATCCGTTCTCACGTCGGGCGAATCAGGAAGCCACGCCGGGACATCTTCCTTTGCGATCTTCATGCCGTTCAATTCACTTGACCGCCAAGGGTAGGGCCGATGCGGTTCCCCGGCTCCGTACCAATAACAAAATGGCTGATTTGATTTTCGCGCTGCGAGAAATTGATCAAAATTCCGATAACGCTTGCCGAACGGGTCATTCCCTCGAAACAAGTGCTTACTCGGCTCTGCGCCCTTTCTCGAGAACCCAACCAGATACCCTGCTTGAGCGAGCAAATCCGGATAGACCGGCACATCAGCCTGCAAAGAACCACCTAGTCGATCTGCTCCTTGCAACCGCCAATGATACTGCCCCGTTAAAAATGCGAAACGAGCCGGCGTACAGGACGGTGCATTTGAAAATGCATTCTCAAACAACACTCCCTCGCGCGCGATGCGGTCGAACACGGGTGTCTTCACAACCGAGTTACCAAGAATGGAAGCGTGTGGCCACGACCAATCGTCTCCCATGATCACGACAACGTTGGTTTTTTGCTGCGACCGCTGAAGCCATTGGAACTCGACATTGGCGACGCCATCTCGAGCAAGAACCGGAAAACAGGCGAGGCAAACCAGCAAGATGGCAAGGCTGCACCGAAACGCCAAAATCGCTTTGACTCTCATCTCAAATACTCCCCAACCTACATTAGCCAATGCTCACAAGCGATCATCAGACCAATTGAACTAGTCTACCAACTAAAAAAATCGACTTTAATCTTCCGACTTTTCGGGGGCAGAGTGGTGCAGTAGCGCATCCGCTTCATCA
>Ga0214481_100479_pt1 | contig 20516 bp, 13 predicted proteins | sample M1_20Mar14CPVII9_4_FD_165057 | JGI IMG/M metagenome (GOLD analysis project Ga0214481, IMG submission 165057) | Marine eukaryotic communities from Monterey Bay, California, United States - M1_20Mar14CPVII9sort6BwellG10 | ecosystem: Environmental > Aquatic > Marine > Unclassified | place: USA...
ATATTAAGTTATATGCACAGTTGTGAAGTTTTAACACGATCCACAAAGCAATCCAATATGCCTCCTGTTCCTCCAGCTACCATACTACTCGAACCAGGATCAACAGACTACTTACATGTTGTCAAAACAATTCCAGAAAGTGATGGTATGGGATCACGATATGTAATGACTGGTGGTGAAGATGGAAATTTAGGATTCTGGGATGTAAAAGAGAGAAAATTGATTGAGATGATGAATATGCAATCTGCTATGAATAAGAACAAACATTTGGTAACATCCGACACAACAGCAAGTAATAGGGGCTTTTCATCGTCTACGAATTGGAATAACAATTCATCTAATAGCAACACGTGGGTATCATCCATGGCTACAAATGGCAATTGGTTGGCAGTATGTGGTGGATCGGAGAACAACTCTAGTCGATCAGGCCCAAATAGCTCTGGTTTTATGACATTGTGGCATTTACCTACCAGGACATTTACATCAGGACGTGTTACACGAGAAAGTATAAATACAGTGGTTCATAATCACTCTCTAGACAGTTTTGTAACTGGGGGGAATGAAGGAAGAGTTTCATTTTGGGAATCGACCTCTGCAAAGCGATCAAGTCGTTCGTGGTGTACGCCACCTGCAGCATATTCTTTGTCTGTTGATCCTGGTTCGAGTAGTATGGTAGCTGGAGGAACAGGAGGCATATTGGATTGCTTTGTGGATCGTGTTAAAACTTCACAACTGTGCATATAACTTAATATGTGCACTGTCTAAGACACTGCCACTAGCACATGAATCAGTTATATAACTTCAGTGTTCTTTCTATCTACTATTCTTTCATCAACTACATTGCTCTCATACAACACCATGCCTATCATTATCATTGCCAACGATATGAAAAACGTCACAGGCATTTCTAGGAATTCAGCTCCTTTGTCGATTGAATTCTGCATCTTAGTCAAAGCTACGGCCCACAGCGGGCATGTTTGTAGTGATAGATTCAGTATTGTTGCATCATATAATGATAAGAACTTCATTACAGATATGTAGAAGAAAGAAAGCAACATGACAAAGCATATGAAAAGAAGTGCTTCTTGGTTTCTTATGCCAATCGAAAGCAGTCTCCAAACCTCCTCTCTCTCAAGTAAGGGAACTTGAATACCAAAGCTGAAGATGCTACCAAAGAAACCAAGCATGCCGAGATATTCCACACTATCATTATTTGCTTTGACGAAATATTCAGCAGCGACATCAATAAAATAACCAGAATTTGACCCCCAGAGCCGCACAAACTCGTTCACACATGTCATCTTTTCTCGGATAGCCTTATTCTGAGCATCGAATGAACTCATGTACACCGATGCAGTGTATTGATGTGGAATAGGTTTATCATCTAAGAAATAACGAAAGACCCAACCCCCATCAATCTCACCTTCTCCTCCTGAGAGTCCAATCAAGAACCAGAAACATCCGACGAGGTGTGTCTACAAAAGTGTTTTAGAGGTGAAGTATCAAGAGATGCCGTGATGAACATTATATTGGATTTCAAACTTCATTAAAACTCGCAATAGTCCATATAAACTTGCCGCCGAAAGTGCCAGTAGATCTCCATAAATTGTTGTAGAATTTGTGACTCCTTCTCCATCGAATGATTTGTCATTATGATATTCATGCCATAGCCATGTGCAACCACCGATCAAACATAGAACCACGCCGATCAGTCGTTTGGTACCATAGCTTACACTCTTGAATACACATTGACGAATTAGTACAGTGCTAAGTATTGACAGAGACGTGAATAGCATTGATGAACTCAAGCTTGTATGTTGAAATGATAACATGGCCAAATAATTTGCTTCGATATCAAGTATGGATAGCAAGATGTACGTTGTATACGGTGTATGCAAATATATATTTGTAAATGGAAATTTGTACTGCCGCTTTGATTCGTCTTGTGGCATAACTTGTGATTGTTTAATATCATTGCAGCTTATCGACGAATTTGTTGTGCCACATCTCATCAAATCTATATCATTGCTAATGCCATTATTATTGTCGTGTTGCTTCTTTGTCTTTTCTTTCCAAAAGAGAGGCACCAAATGAAATGATAGTATAAGTAAACAATACCTGTTTGAAATGTAGGTATACGAATCAGATACTTATTTTCTAGTCTTGACGATGCTGCATTTGCACAAGATAGTGACAGTGCTATCGGTTGACCTAATAGAATGATATACCATTTGTTTTTCTCCTTCTGTTGTTTTGCTTTAGTAGAACTATCATCATCTCTTAACCCATCACATGAAAAGTTGTGTTGTTTGAGCTTATCATTTCCAAGTAGACTACTGTTTTCTGACGCTAACACCGATGAAGCTGGACACATGAACAATATATGTCTTCTCCTACTCTGCTCTTTGCAACAACTTTACTCTATGTGCCGCCGCCGAATTAAGGCCATCTATCACCTCATCACCTCGTGCACCTCAGACATTGATGATATATTTGCAACACAGAGAATAAATCATGGCGAAAGAACCGTCGCTACTAAATCTAATCTCAAATCTCAAACTTCAACAACTGAGTTGAGTGTTATCGCCAAAAAACGTGGAGGCAAATAAAGACGCACTAAGTTGCCCTACTACACGCACTACAAACCTCCTACCTATTACATAGAATTGAACACCTCTTCAACACCTACTACCATACTCCATTTCTGTGTACGCCACACAATAACAGATCTTTATTAAGAGTTGGGTCGCACATTAGGAAACGAATTGCAATAAAAACTTACTCATAAATTTTGTGCATAAGTTGTGCACAGAAGAATAGCTAAGGAGTAATATAATACAGAAATAATAATAGCAAGATGAAGTTTATATCTGCTGCATTCCTATCAGCAGTTGCATTATCCTCCTCAACAGTAACAGCTTTCACAACACCAATAAATAATAGGCATGCTACCGCCAATCTACAAAAGAATACTCAACTTAATGAAGCAGTAAATCGCATAACACCCGATGGACCACCCTACGCCGGACCGTCGTCTAAACCAATACTCGATTCAGTTAAATTTCCACATGATATGAATCGATTAGATATAAAACAATTAGAACAATTAGCACATGAGTTACGATGGGAAATTATTGAGGCAGTTTCAAAGACTGGTGGACATTTTAGTAGTTCGTTAGGTGTTACTGAATTAACAGTTGCATTACATTATGTATTTGACATGCCCGAGGATGATATTATTTGGGATGTTGCACATCAATGTTATGGACATAAAATGTTAACGGGACGACGAGACCGTTTCCCAACCTTACGTCAACTTAATGGTATGTCAGGTTTCTGTAAACGTAAGGAATCTGAGTATGATTCCTTCGGTGCTGGACATTCCTCCACAAGTATTAGTGCCGCACAGGGTATGAGTGTTGCCAAGAGTATATTAAAGAAACGTAAGAATAATTGTATTGCGGTTATTGGTGACGGTGCCATTACTGGCGGTATGGCATATGAGGCAATGAATAATGCTGGATATTTAAGTTCACGTATGATTGTTGTTTTGAATGATAATGGACAAGTTTCATTACCAACCGGTACACAATCGGCTGGTGGTACAATCCCTGCATCGCAATTAAGTGCCTACACAAGTAACTTACTCGTCTCGAAACCCTTTCAAGATTTTCGTGACTTTGCCAAGGGATTAAATCGTCTATTCCCCGAGAATGTACAAGATGTGAATAAACGTATTGATGAATATGCACGTGGGATTGTTACCGGTGGTACCATCTTTGAGGAATTGGGTTTCTTCTACGTTGGTCCGATTGATGGACATGATTTAGAAAATATGGTCCCAATTCTTGAAAAGTTACGTGATTCTGATTCCAACAAGCCAGTGCTTTTACATATCAAGACTGAGAAGGGATATGGATACCCACCCGCTTTAGAGGCAAGTGATCGTATGCATGGTGTTGCAAAGTTTAATATTGGTACTGGTGTGCAAGTCAAGGGTAAGGCTGCTGCTCCTTCCTTTACATCGATCATGGCCAATTCCATGATTGATGCCGCCACCGAAGATCGGGCAATTGTGGGTATTACCGCCGCCATGCCTGGAGGAACTGGTATGGATATATTCGGAAGGCGTTTCCCCAAGCGGACATTTGATGTAGGTATTGCCGAGCAGCATGCCGTGACATTTGCGGCTGGTATGGCATGTGAGGGTCTTAAGCCATTCTGCTGTATTTATTCAACATTCATGCAACGTGGTTATGATCAGGTTGTACATGATGTGGCCATTCAAAATTTACCCGTTCGTATGATATTGGACCGTGCAGGTGTTGTTGGTAATGATGGACCAACACATCACGGATGTTATGATTTGGCATACATGGGATGTATTCCCAATTTGACTATTATGAGTCCTAGTGATGAAATTGAGTTGAGGAATATGGTCCAAACATGTGCAGAGTTTGATGATGGACCAACTGTGTTAAGGTATCCTCGTGGTGTAGGATATGGTGCTGATAAATTGCAGAATTTATTCGGATATGAATTGGAGGATGGAGAAATTCCAACCAAGGGTGAGTAGTGTTTTTGTGTTATGTTCATGAATAGCTTTATTGTGCACATGCTCACAATAGTATCTTTTAATATAATTTTCAGGCACTGCTGTTGAAATAGGAAAGGGACGTATTATCCGTAAACCAGGAGGAGTTCGTGCTATGCAAGAAGTTATCACAGCTAATGGCAGTACCGATTCAACACTGGGTGCTGGATCTCGTGGACAAAAGAGAGAAGATCGTGTTGCCATTCTATCATTTGGTACACGTCTTTCCGAGGCACTAATTGCCGCAGATGAAGTGGAGGAGAAGGATCCTGATCTTGCCGTAACTGTTGCCGATGCTAGGTTTATGAAGCCATTGGATGTTGATATGATTAGGGATTTGGTGAAGGAGAATGGTATCATCATAACTGTTGAGGAAGGAAGTATTGGTGGATTCGGCGACCATGTGTTGCACTTCCTATCCTTGGATGGAGCACTTGATGATGGTGACTTAAAATTCCGGCCAATGGTATTGCCTGATACATACTTTGAAGCAGCTACACAATATGAACAGTATGAGATGGCAGGCTTGAACTCTCATCACATTAGCGGAACATGTTTGCGATTAGCTAAGAAGGTCGACGTTCCGGTGCTAAGTGAAGTAGAATAGGTGAACAAAAGAGAGAACAATATATAAATGGATGTGTTTGTGAAAGACTATATTATATTTCCACTATGTATTAGGACTGGGCAGAGTTTCTGTATGTTAGAGCTGCCAGTATATGAGAGGCCACTACCAGAGAAGATCTTATCTGCTGCCTTGAGAGTAGACAGCTCTTGTTTTGCGATATTTCTAGCCTGTTCTGACTTCGTCAATTGAATCTCTAGCCTTGATACTTGTGACTCTAATTTCTTCTGCTGTTGTTCAAAAGAGGCAACTTTGTTGGCCATATCATCATATTCTAGGGTTAGCCCTGTGCACTTCTGTTTCTGGTCGAGCAATCCTGATGCTAATTCATTTCTAGTGTAGAGAGAAGTCACTTCTTTACATTGCACATCTTGTCTCCATAGACGAAAAGTATTCCGGAGCTTTTGACGAACTTTGGATCGTAAATACACAAATAGAAGTCGATCATAAATCCTTGATCGATGCTTCTCAATAAATGTATCCTCTCTCCATTGTTGGAAAGGTGATTTGCAATACACTTGATTTGTTAGCATCCATACCTTCCAGTGGTGTAGTATTTCTCTCTTCCTTTCAATACTTGACTTGTATAATCTTACACATAATCTAGCAAAATCATGTTGGACTTGCAATCTCCGCTTCCATCGCTTGAATACTGCACTAATCACCTTTCGTCTACTAAAAGCTTTAGCCTCAATGTAACGAGTATAATCTAGTTTCAATGAGCCTGAAGCTTTTGTCTCGTTTCTCCAGCATGAAAGTATGCCTCTGCATAACTTCTTGTTGTAATACATGATAGGAAGACGAATACTGTCTCTCCACATACGAAAGTAAGTGATCTTGTAATATCCACTTAGCCATATATCAAGTCCAAACCTAGAAGAGATTAATGAGTCGGCTTCCTCGTCGAGAGTAGAGCCTGTAATGGAAGTACTATTGTTGCTGTTGCTCAATACTCTCCGTGCTACAGCTTCTGCTGCCAAATCGGTACAGCCGCGCCTCTCAAATACTTCCTTTTGAGCGTTAAGCCCCATGGATATTCTACTCCACACTTTCACGACACTTGTTCGTCTTTGCCTAAAGAAGCTGTTACTGTTCTCGTCAACAGATGCCAACAAATCTTTTTGAATGTACTTGAGATTACTCGTTCTCCACACAACGAAACAGCCATGTAGTATTCTCCTTGCAAGCTCATTTTGAAAAGACTGGCATTTATCTTCCCAATCTCTTCTACACTGAAGAACTTTGTCTAGCTCCGGTATAACCTGATTATGGAAGTATATGTTATATGGACAAGTCTGTGAAGGGGGGCTCCTAATCTCAAACTTTATACTTCTTTCCGGATCAGCAACCTCGGCACATTGAGAGTTATATAAGGCATTTAGACCACCCAGTAGCAAACTTGCCCTTCGAACATTGTTAGCAGATGATCGAGGTCTCTCCTCTTTCTCTTGCAAGTCGAACTCATCTGGGTCGGCGGTAGTTGTTTGACTACCCCTAGAATAAGCCTCCCTAAATGATGGACGAGATCTTAATGACATGTTATCATCCAACTCCTCATTATTCATTTATGGTTTGGACTTCCTGGTTTGCAAGGCTTGTTTCTTTGATATTGAGTAGATGCTGTTTCTTCTTATGCTTGTTCTTGATAATAAATTATCCGCTTTCAAGGCTGTTCGACTGATAGCTGTATCCATTGAAGTCGCTCCAATTGTTCTTCCGAGCTTTTGATATCTATCGATGGCATATCCGAATGAATTGAGTTCCACCACCAACGACCGTTGTTAAATTTTATTTAAATTTAACAACAGTGTCAACAAGTATCACTTTTATGATAATGTCTAGTAAGTTGAAAAACTAGCTTCCCCTAGTATATTGAAGGTCTAGCTCTACAATATTACCTCTCCTAGCATAGCGGTGATGAGTTGATGTCCTAGTTCTACGGTCGACCTAGCCCCATCCCCATCAGAGAGAGTCGCATTGACCTCCACAATTTCTGCGGATGCCAATGCTCCACTCTTGACCACAGACTCGGCAACAAAATGAGCCTCTCTCCAGGTTAAGCCTCCTCTTACAGCTGTTCCGGTAGCCGGGGCAAGCAAAGGGTCTACTGCATCAATATCATATGATAAATAAAGAGGTCTGCCTTGAAGATATTCTAATGCCAAGTCCATCACTCGGCCAATTCCGAGATGATCAATATCATACATTGTAAAGCACTTGATGCCCAACTGTCGGATGAATTGTCTCTCTGCTTTGTCGATATCTCTCAATCCTACATAGACAAGAGCATCGGGTGATAAAAATGGTGGATTACCTTCCTCTAACCACTCTAGTCCAGGGATGATACTTCTATCAGGTATCAGCTCTTTCATCATTAATCCTAAAGGCATACCGTGCATGTTACCACTTTCTGATACTCCGGGTAAGTTTAAATCGGCATGTGCATCTACCCATATCACACCAGTATTCGGTTTGGCACGCAATATTCCAGCTAAACTTCCAATTCCTATCGAATGATCTCCACCTAAAATCAAAGGAAATCGACCGACTTTGAGTTTTGATTCTACCAAATCAGCAAGCACCTTTGTTCCTGCTCCTACTTGAAGACTATTCCTAGCATTTGTATTGTGCGTTGATGTGTTTTCTTTTACAGCTTCTTCACATATTGATGAGAAATCTAAATCTGGTATATCCTCAACACGCCAACCCAGAGCACTTAAATCTTTGAGGAGTCCATTCTCTCTAAGTAAAGTTGGTCCAGAATCAGTACCTACATAAGGCTGTCCGTATGTCATGGGAGCGCCAATCACACTAACAGTTTTTGGAGAAGTTATATGTTTAAACATATCGTCTTCAGATGGAATATGTTGTTGTGTGACATTTCCAAATCCCTAAGTGGAGTTGATGTGAGGGGTGTTGCAGAGAGAAACAAGAATGTCAGATATGTTATGCCAACAACAAAATGATAATGCAATACCTTAAACCCCCCAAACTCACCATACCGAATCCACTATTAATATCTGATGATACATATCGTGCTTGTTGATTAGCTATACTGATGGGTTGCAATCTAGGCATCCATTTCTTTCCTGTACCTATATGCCAGAAAAAATTGTGAGAGTTGAGTTGTGTGTATTGCTACTGTTCATGACTAACGACTTACCACCGCCAACAACAGTATTTAAAGCTTTAGCGCCACCTCTACTAATAGCATATCGGAATATCATTGTATGCTCTACTAACAAACACTCATAGACTTACTATCACACAATGCAACTCTTCTGTGATGCAACAATAAAACATCACCGCTAAGCATGGCGATGCAACGAAATCAATTCACACATTGAAAAATCATAGCGTCGATTGATTTGACAACTTGGGTAGTAGTGTAGTAAGACGCCTCAATCTATCAACCTCAACGTCTATTCAAGAGTAGTATATAGTATTATTTCATTATTTTGTCGCTGTGATTCTCTGTAGTGATCTTGAAAATATCTGAAATAAATAATAAAACAAGTCCTCACAAACGTTAAGATCACTCAAAGATATCATATTCAAAAGATACAACTTTTCTACACCACCTCAATATATTGCAACAATGAAAATCATAGTACCAATTAAGCGTGTTATTGATTATGCTATCAAAATACGAGTCGATCCTAGCAAGGGTCCACAAGGTGTAGGTAAGTTGCAATACAAAAGATATACATCATATGTCATACATAATATCTTTTTGCCATTTAGGTGCATGTATCATATAATCTCATCTCTCCTATTCACTTACTTAAACGATACATGAATATATAGAACTCAAAAATGTCAAAATGAGTATGAATCCATTCTGTGAAATAGCAGTAGAGGAAGCAATTCAATTAAAAGAGGCCGATGTCAAAGCCAAGAAGAAGGATTCAACCGCCGAGGTAATTGCAGTGTCAATCGGCCCAAAGCAATGTTCGGAAACTATCCGTACTGCATTGGCAATGGGTGCTGATAGAGGTATACATATTGAAACAAAGGCTGATGTACGAGGTGATTATATTGATATGCAGCCGTGGGGTATTGCAAGTTTATTAAAAGGTGTAGTTGATAAAGAAGAGAATGTTGATTTGGTATTATTGGGTAAACAAAGTATTGATTCGGTAAGTTTGGTTTGCTCTACTGTTGACAATTGTTTGATATTGTGAAGTTTCAATTGATAATTTGAAAGATATTACATCCTTTTGTTGTCGTGTTACTCACAGTTCTAATATCATATATTTTCAACACAGGATTGTGGTCAAACTGGCCCAATGCTTGCTGGTCTTCTGAATGCTCCACAGGCAACATTTGCTGCAAATGTTGAAAGAGGAGATGATGGTTCAATCACAGTTGAGCGTGAGACTGATGCAGGTAAGAGTCATTAGTTCTATATAAATATCTTTCAATTTATGCAAACATACTCACTCAACTTTATACGATGCATTAAAGGAACCGAGACAATAAAGCTCAATGCGGATAATAAACCATCAATTATCACATGTGACCTCCGTCTCAACACTCCTCGGTATCCAACAATGCCTAACATTATGAAGGCTAAGAAGAAGCCTGTACAAACTATTTCATTGGAAGATATGGTAAAGGAATTAGGATTAGACTTGGATGATGTGTTGAAACCAAAGAATGAGGTTGTTGAAGTATATGAACCTCCTCCACGAAAGGAGGGAGAAATGGTTGAGAGTGTAGAAGAGTTACTTGCAAAGTTGAAGGAGAAGGGACTGCTTGCTTGAATCATTGGAATATGGATGATGGATTGAGTTAATGTAAATAGTAAGATTTATGATGTCAGCTTGGCTTACAAACAGATAAAAACTTAACAATTGGCACTGTCATCCAAGCAGTTTTTCATATCACTATATCACTAAATATGGACTTATGTGTTGCAATATCCTCTCTGCAATGAACCAAAGATCAATAAAATGACCCTATCTGACATTCTATCCGCATCTCGACACAATTTCTCGTGGACAAAATCGATTGGCTTGCATTTTTGACTTTTGACCACATCATCTTGACATCTCTACCACCATCTATACATAACTAACGGCCACACAATAGGTACGATGTGGTAACATAGTATGGCTGATTCAATATAGAAGAGAGTGTGATAGTGAGTCGGAGCATAACTGAAAGATTTAAAAACAAACAAACAATATGGCAGAAGAACAATGGGAGCGATGGGATTGTGATTCATCATCTTGGGAGACACATGACGATACAACATCATCACATACAGCAGAAGAAATACACGATGAGCCGGAATTGCAATTACCATTAGTTAGAGTGAGGAATCTCTCTGCAATAATAGAAGAAGAGGAGAGAAGAAATAACTTCCGACATATGTTTGCTAAATCAATGTTCTCTAGCTGTACAGACTTAGATACATTATCTATAGATTCCGATAGAACTGTTCGAATGTGCAATAGAAAGGAAATGGATGATGAGGAGAACTCATGCAATAATGAAGTTGCTATATCAGATGATGTTGTAGACACAAAAGAGAAAGAAAAGCAAAGTAATACAACACAAAATGATAACATAGAAGGAGATAGAAGTATACCAAGCAAACACAATATAGAGAATAAGTTCACATTGTCTAAATCGGATCCGGTAGAATATCAATTCCAGATTAGAAAGCGTACTCGCAGAGTATCTTGTCCGGGTAATCTCATAAAAAGAGATCTGATATTGACAGAAGGAGGGAGAGCTCGTGCTGCATAACAATATTACTATAGCTAGACGGTATGTACAAAGAAGAGATATGCAATCCGTTTTACAATTTTGATGTACACTGACCTGTATTTGCTAACCTAAGACTTTGTTTATGAATGATAACATACAAATACTAGACACAGGAATACTCCGAAGATATGGTATAGAAATGCGTTAACTGTAACCTTATGAATAAGTCCGTCGTCTGGAGATGAACTCCTCTCTTCTCAGCATACATGCATTCGTGTATTGTTCAAACACAAACACAAAGCATACATCTCATGTCTGAGGCTTGGTAGCCATCTTGATAGTATGAGAATAGTGTTCAGCCAATGCCTCCTTGTATCCTGACACGTGATTGTATGGTACATCATACTTCTTGCATATCCTCTTTACACCCTCCGACAATGCTGGTAAATGGCAGTGATTAATAGTGGGGAAGAGATGATGCTCAATTTGATAGTTGAGTCCACCCGAGAAGTAATAACAGAATAGACTGCCATTACCAAAGTTTTGTGCGGTAACAACCTGATGCTTGTAAAAGTTTGAACTCGACGCAAGTGCACACGGGCCACAGAGATGGTTGATTTGTGTATTGATCATGAAGCAAATACTGAATATAGCATTTGGAACCGTGGCCCAAATGAATGCTTTCAATATTGGAAATGCAAAGAAGGGCCAAAGAAATGTGACGTAAATATAGATGAGACGACCCAAGACATGAGCAGCTGTGCCCAATGATGAAGCTCTTTCGTATGGGACTACATTGTTGTATGTCAATTTGAGTGTAGCTCTAATATCATTGAGTAAGTTCAATCCAAGTCCAGCAGCAATTGACCAAATGAAGAAGATGTTTGAGAAACTAGCTTGATTCAAATGATGAGGTCTCCACTTGATACTTTCATGCTCTCTCATCAACTGTGGAGCGTGTGCCAAGTCTGGATCTTTATGTCCAATGTTTGTGTAGGCATGATGACCAATGACGTGATGATGATACCACATCCAAGGACTTGACAATAGTGGAAGAAGGTATGGCAACCAAGCGTTGATGCGCCAATTGCTACTCAAGGCAAAGTGCAGACTGTCGTGCCAGTAATTGACAACAGCTAGCCAAGCTAGGATTGGAGTAACAACGAGGAAGACCCAACTTCCTTGTATGAATGTCGGAAGACTTGCAAAGAATAAACCAAGAAATGACCACACTACAAGCCATCTTGCAGGTGTAGCTTTTGATGCTTGGTTTAATGATACGCCACTCTTCTTGGCAATATCAGAAAAATAGTCGTGAACAAGCAGTCGTAGCTCGGATGCAAAGCCATCCTTATCAATGTCCTTCCAATCATATGGAGAACCGTCATCTCTTGGATTCATTAGTGTGCATTGCAATTCCACTTCTTTTGATACGACTTCATACTTTGCTAAGATTTGCAAAAGCTTCTTGCGAGGCAAAAAGGGATGATGAGACTCGAACAATGCCGTTGCATCACGACCCCTAGCTAAGCTGAGTGCGACAGGTCCACCGGGATGATTAAAAGAAGACAAGTCGAACCATTTGTTGTGTATTTGTGTAAGTAATTGGTCATTTTTCTTTGCACTTGTCTTGTCGAATAAAGAAACAAATGACAATACTCTTTTGTAGTTCGACAATAGCCACACGGCGAGGACGATTGCTGTAGAGAATCTATAATGAGAATAAGCGTCCCAGACCAATGCCACTGTAGCCGTAGCCATCTTCAGTGATTGTCTATTCAGTTATTGAAAGGTGCATCTCGATAAATAGAATTGTGAGGAGCGTCGTCGAGCGAAGATGATAGAGAGGTCGAGAAGTTTTTTTTACCTACGGTATGTAGGTTCGCTGCGCACTTCCATACAATATTACAATAGAGAGATCTACAGCACGTGGGCTTATATGAACTTATGACATGTCGTATATATATTGACTTACGGCAGGCATAATAAGATAGTAGCAAGGATTGTCTGACTTTTGAAAACTGAGTCGCGACAGCTTTAGGGTTTGTGTTATATTGTTTGATTGCCTGACGAGTTGCGGCAGTAATCGCACACTCGACCCCTGCTACTACGAAGCAAGGGCAAGGAAAGGAAAGCAAAGAAAGTAGAAAGGAGTCTCTCAAAACCTATCCAAGTTGAAGATGGGGTTATATTCGTATATATTACTTGCGACGGGCATAACTTGTTAGTTAGTTTAGATTTCAGGCTACGACTTGGTCCACCTCTGGAAGCGTGTTCCAAGGATTATCTGACTTCTTTCTCATGAGTCGCAACAGCTTTAAAGTTTGTGGTTACAACTTGTGTATTTTATACATATCACATCATCACATCATACCTCTCTCTGTACATGTATTGATTAACCTCTTCTCTCAAACAAATAATGAGATACCATCCATTCTTCTCCAGAATTCATACCAAACAATTCAGCGCATGCGAGATAGAATAACCTCCAATTGACGTACCATTCTCTACCCTTGCCTTTACCATACGCCTCTTCCAATACTGGTTCCAACTCTCCCGTCTTCCAGTGTTTATCCATCAAGGCTAACCAGGCATTGCTTGTCTTCTCATAATTACTACCATTAACACGCCAGTGGTTTGCAACTGCAAAGTGTTCTCCGAAATAAAGTAGTAAATCATCCGACGGCATGGTGCCCCCAGTAAAGAACGTGTCCGCCATCCATCCTTTTTCAAAATGATATGTATAGTTGATGTTTGTGAAAATGTGCACAAACAGTTTGCCAGTTGGCTTGAGGAAGGTGTGAATCTTGGAAAGTAAGACATTGTAATTCTTCATATGCTCAAACATTTCACATGAGAAGACGAGGTCATTATTCTCAACGCCTTTTAACATCTTTGAGCAATAGTCCTCTTCTTCCCAACGTGAAACGTCACATGTAATGACACGAATATTATCAACATTGTATCCTCTTTCTTCTGCAGTTTTCATAATGTACTCTCGTTGAGAATTACTATTACTAATTGATGTAATCTTGCAATTTGGAAATTTGGAGGCAATGTGTAACGTCATGCTGCCCCATCCACAACCTAAATCCACGATGGACATACCATCTTTAATCCCGGCTCGTTCAATATATAAATCCAACATTGCAACTTCAGACTTGTCTAAACTCTCGTCCAATGTCATACCCTTGCCATATCCAAATTTGGATGCCTTAAATGGCCATAATCCACTACTATATTTCTTGTTAGGTCCTAAACATAAGTCATAAAACTTTGCTGGCACTTCATAATGTTGATCATTAGCCAAATCAGTATCAATTGCAATGGGCATCGTCTTCAATTCATTAACAATTGACATTTTGCGTTGCTGATCTTTCTCGGCACCACGCTGTCCCAATTCAACCAATGTATGATTACATCGGATACGAATGGCAGCACGGATAATAAAATCTGGTAGAAAGATTGATGTTATTGGTGAATAGAGGAGAGGTAATCCAAAATCAGATAGTTTAGATAATACTGTTGTTGCTGCATTAGATAGATGTGTTTGTAGTTTGGATACAAATCGGGATGAAGTCAGGATGGATGATAGGAGATGATATGATGAGTACAGTTCAATCAAGTGATGTGGACGGATATCGTCGTATTTTGTAGGTTTCGAGAAGATCATTGTTTATTGTCAGGTATATAATATAACTTCCGGAGAAAATGAAGTTTGGAGGAGAGACCGACTGCCGACAACGCCTTAAATAAACTACAGGAGAAACCTTACAGTGTATACTATCCAATAGATTGTACCGCCGTAATTGATGGTGTAGAGATCTATTAGCCGCCGATGACGATGCAAAAAATAAAAAATGAAAAAGATCCAAAAGGTTATATGAGTAAACGGTACCAGTATCTGAAGAGGAGAGAGGGAATAGTGAAGGCACTGAAGGCAGCTCAACTTAGTTTATTACGATTGGATATATAGCTGGTTAATCATTTGGTTATCTTAACAACTTACATCTTGAAGACACACCGTTGTACATAATTTGTGCACATGATATGTTCATTTTGCACATTTCCCTCTCTCTCTTACTCCAACCACGCATCTACTTCTTCTTTACTCAAACTCTTCATTTGTGTCACTGATCTGCTTTCACTTAGTGGTATCAAAGCTCTATTACCCGGTCGTGAGAATACCAAGATGAGACAATGCTCTGTTTGTGACCTGAATCCTGCCTCACAATATGTCATGTAGTAATTCCAGACTCGCAGAAATACATCATCGAAGCCCATTTTCCTTACTACTGATTCCTTGGCATTAAACCTTCTACGCCACTCAGCTAATGTCTCGGCATAGTGAAGACCAATGTTATCGATGTGATCCAGTGTCAGTGTTGACCACTTGTAGGAAGCATCCACGAGAGCATGGAGTGAAGGAGCAATACCACCAGGGAAGATGATAGTATTGATAAAGTCGGTAGAACGGAGGTAGGTTTCATATCGAGCCTCGGGAGTTGTAATTGCTTCCATCACGAGTACACCATCATATGCCAACACTTGTTCTACAGCCCAAAAGAATTCACCAAGATGTTCATGACCTACGGCCTCAATCATTTCACAACTAATGACGCGATCAAACTTTCCTCGATTGTCCTTTCTACGAGCAAAGGTACGGTAGTCGATCACTTCAAAGTTGATGAGATGTCCCAGCCCTTCCTTTTCGACACGTTCCTCGGCCAGAGCTTTTTGTTCAACACTAAGAGTGATCCCTGTAACTCGACAACCATATTTCTTGGCAGCATGAAGCGACAGACCTCCCCATCCAAAACCGATATCCAACAGAGTTTGACCAGATTGGATCTGAGCACGATCACACAACGTATCCAGCTTACGCCACTGTGCCTCTTCTAAATTACCCTTAAACTTGAGACCCTCCGATGGCTGGCCCATGATTTCTGGAGGAGCCGCCACAGCATCATAAATAGCTGACGAGTACATCAACGTCTCCTTGTCGAGGAAGGTACGGAATAGATCATTACTCAAATCATAATGTGCATGGATGTTCTTGAGTGATCCACCTCTCTCTGAGTTGTCCATAAAGATCTTGAATCGAAGATAGTTGACAAACGAACCAATCTTTGATAAAGCAAGGCCTGAAGCATTCGCAAGAGCGTTGGCATAAGTGTGCTGCTTAGAAGAACGAAGACCAATCGCTCCAGTATCACGATTGCCCACAAACAGGAGGAAGAGACGAGTCAAGCCAATGGGGTCACCAATAATACCATTCGATTCTTCCTTTGAGTTGTTCTTGCCATCCTTTGCAGGTGAACGAAGTGTCCAGGGGTACTCTTCTTCGCTATTCAAGCCCATGACTAGAAATTGTCCAGCCATGTACGACCTTGCCAATCCCAAATCAAACTCGGTGGCGACCTTGACAAAGAACCAATCATCGTATACTCGAGCAGTGACTGGTTGAGAGTCACCCAAACACTCCGATCCATTACCAAAGGAGAGCTGACTTCCATCATTCAACTTTAATACTAGATTTCCTTTGATGATTGCAGAGTTTAGAAACTTTGTAACAAATGCCTTGCACACGGCCACTGGGATACGATATGTCAGAAGACGCTTCAACCTACGATATAAGCTATTGTTTTGCTCAAAAGTATACTTTGCAAGATCTGGGGTTGGTAACACGAGTGTTCCAGTATCTGCATCAGTTTCTTCTACCCATGGCAGAGGCACATTATTGATAGCAGTAGCAACCTCAAATCCTGAACGGCAACCGTCCTCATGAAATCCATAACACATGTATGCTCCACAGAACCATAATCCATCCTTGCCTTGAAACTTGTTTTTAATATCAGTTCGTCCTTCATGTGTTTCTTTACTAAACTGTGGATGAGCCATAATCTGACGACGGTAAACTAAGTCCGATTGAGGTGCCGTGTGTGGATTGAGTGATACGAAGATATCTTTGGATGTTGTCAAGTTTTGTAACCGATTGATGTAATATGTCACATATACTGCACGCATACGACCATCTTCTCCTTCCAACTTTGCTTCACTACTGTTCTTGTCTTCTTCTCCATTTACCAACTTGTTGCCAAAGCCTGAAGCACTGCCTTCCATTGCCTCACTTTCTTTACCAGTACTCTTCTGACGATGTGTAGTCAATAGATCACTTTTACCCATACAATTCCAACTTCCCCAAGCCGCCTTTCGTGTAGGCATGAGCTTGGGATCAGAATGTACATATACGACATTATCACCATATTCAATCTTATCCAAAGCTGCAATTAGTTCGGGATCAATACTCTTACTGTCATCCGTATTGAGTATTTGTGAGGCTTGGGGTGAATGACATGCAAATATAACTTGATCAAACTTTCCAACAGATACACCGTTACTAGTAAACAATTCATATTCAATTGAATTACTCTTCTTCAATATCTTCTTCGTCAATGCAACAATTGGAGTACCAGTATGTGCATTCTTTCCCATAATACTAGCCATCTTCGAAGTGTACTGTATACTCCGACCAGCCGGTGTTTGATACTGTGGTCGATTGAATAGTTGCAACATTTTATGATTACACATAAACTCAACCAATGAGGATGCAGGAAATGCCATTACATCATCAACACTAGCTGACCAAAGTGCAGCCATCATTGGTAATAGGTAATATGATGCAAACGCCTCACTATATCCTTCACGAGTAAGATATTCTTGAATAGTAATCTGACGTGCTGGATCATCTTCACTTTTTAATAACAAGTCGCCAGCATTGGCATTAAAATGCATTAAATCTTTAAGGAATGTATAAAACTCTGGTTTCATTAAGTTCAATGGATTAGCAAATAATCCTGAGATTGAATGACTACTCCATTCCTTTTTACCAGAATCTAAGCTTACTGATAATGACATATCCGTGTCTTCTCCTTTCACATCAAGTTTATCAAACCATTTTGTCATGTTGGGATAATTGCCTTTGTTGTACACCATGAATCCAACATCAACATCAACCTCATTTGGATTCTTATTCTTTGTAGTATTATCAGTAGAGGCATTACCATTGGTATAATCTGTAGCAGTAACCTTATCAGTATCCAATGTTATAGTGTGTGCATGTCCACCCAATCGAGATGAAGATTCAAAGATATGCACATCAATTGGATTTTGGGATGTTGATTGTGATGTTTGTAAATGCCATGCCGCGGCGAGACCGGAGACGCCACCGCCAACGATTGCAATACGCTGTTGCTTTGCCATGATTACATATATATAATATACAAACTGCTGTTGTGATTGAGAGATGATGGGCGCAGTAATATCTTACGTCATTTATTGGCCAATGAGTTGGCTAAAAATTAAAAAGAGTTTTCTAAAGATACGGTATCTTTTTAGACCTTTATTTATTGGGGTGGAGGGCTGCCGATGGTGAGCAAGAACAATATAATCCAGATCTTGTAATTATATTGTAGTATTATTAAACTACTATGGATTCGTCAAACGTATCTTCGTCCACCGCCGAAGCGATTTGCAATGATGAGACCATTGCAACAACCAATAAAATCTTACACCATTGGCCATCAAATCTATTGCCTATAACAAGTAGTAGTATTGTTTCATCAACCACCAGTACACTACTCTGCATTGGTATATCTGCTACAGCATTATATACAACATTTCAACTGATCAAACGCTATGGGCCATACATCTTTACAGAAGCCAAATCACCATCATACAGATCAAATACCAACAAAAGTGGTGATCGAATACTATCTCGTATACATAACAAGTGGTATAATTTAACAAAGTTTGATCATCCTGGTGGTCCTATAGCATTATCACTTATCCATCAACGTGATGGGACGGCTCTATTCGAGTCTCATCATCCCTTCATGTCACGTAAGAAGTTAATGAAAATTCTAAGTAAATATGAAATACCCAAAGATCAAGAAGTTGAAATGGGATGCAAGTTAATGGATGAACGAGATGATGGATATTATAATTGGAAGGATATTGATAAGGATGAGTTTGTATCAGATTTAAAAACATTGGTAGTTGATTACTTCTCCAATATTGCCAAGAAACGAGGAGTGACATTAAATCAAGCAGCCAAGGCAACTCCTGCAAGATGGGTATTGATTCTATCATTAATGACGAGCTTCTTTGGTACCTTACCATTCTATGTTGCTGGGAATTGGATATTCCTATTTGTAACACCATTATTGGCATGGGTTACCGCAGTCAATTATTGGCATGATGGATTACACTTCAGTTTAAGTACTGATTGGCGTATCAACGCTTGGTTGCCATATCTCTTCCCATACTACTCAAGTCCGTGGATGTGGTATCATGAACACGTTATTGGTCATCATGCATATCCGAATATTGGACATAAAGATCCAGACTTGGCACATGCTCCACAATTAATGAGAGAGCATGATAGTATCAAGTGGAGAGAGACACATGTCGGACAGGCGAAGTGGCATCGTGTCCTATTTGTTTGGTCGGTTGCGCTTGGGATGGGATTGTCACTGTTAAATGACATCAAGGCCAATCTTAAATCATCTTATAACAATGTCGTTGGTTTCTCGTCCTTGTCAAGACCACGAATCATTGCACACATCTTGGGTAGGATTGGATATGTCTGTCTGTTACATGTATGGCCATACTTTGTATTCCCATTATGGAAAGCATTCGTTTGGGCAACATTGCCTGGTATTATGCTAAGTGTATGTTTCATGATTAATACACAAATCAATCACCTAACGAATGATTGTGCTGATGCATCGAGTACAAACTTTTACAAGCATCAAGTTATTACGGCACAAAACTTTGGTAATGGCAGTCTATTCTGTTATTACTTCTCGGGTGGGCTCAATTATCAGATTGAGCATCATTTATTTCCAAATATAAATCATTGTCATTTACCAGCATTATCGGAGGGTGTAAAGAGGATATGTAAAAAGCATGATGTGCCTTATCATCATGCAGCTGGCTACAGGGATGCCATTAACATACATGTCTCGCATACCCTAGAGATGGAAAAGAAACCTCAATGAGTTATGGAAAGAAGTTGAACAGGAGTTAAGTTGCTTGGCTTGCTGGGTGAGGTATGATATTGTACATAATAGCATGAAGATAATGAAAATAAAGGGTTGGTACAACAGAATAGACTATGAGATTGATTGACATCTATATCTTGAGCTGGAAGGATGTCTTCATTGCTTCTCATCTACACTAAGGGACTGTTTAGACGAAGGATAGGAGTATAATATGCATGCTTATGACTAAAAGCTGGCAACGCTCGCTGCATGCATGGGAGGAAAGGATACCGGTTTATCTTAGCGAGCGTATCTTTTTTTTTCAGCTCGCGTTGTTGCTGATGGCTATTCCCTCTCCTCTACCTCTCTAACTATACCTTTGATATTGTCAATAGGAAGTTAAAATAGTACTGTATCTCATGTCTAACTGGCGCGAAACTTTATTTGTGTGGGATGGTATCTTGTCAGAAAAGGATGATGAAGAGGAGAATGGGGGAGGGAAAAACAATGATAATGAGGAGTTCGTTTGGTCTGG
>Ga0214481_100482_pt1 | contig 20390 bp, 17 predicted proteins | sample M1_20Mar14CPVII9_4_FD_165057 | JGI IMG/M metagenome (GOLD analysis project Ga0214481, IMG submission 165057) | Marine eukaryotic communities from Monterey Bay, California, United States - M1_20Mar14CPVII9sort6BwellG10 | ecosystem: Environmental > Aquatic > Marine > Unclassified | place: USA...
CCACTTCATCGTAAATCATTACCTAAACCTGTCATTACCTAAACCCAGGAGCCTTGACGTCATTTAGACCTTGTAATGACTTCTTCATTCCCTTGGGATCAGCCCATTGACTATTCAAGTAATCATCTTCATCAGCCGCTGCCAACTTCTTCATTTCCTCCTGACGTTTGAAGTAGTATTCAGTCATTGCATTCCTTTCTGCTTCGTTTACAATTGGTTCCCTCATTGGTGCTCCCTCTCCCTTCGTTGTTAGTTTGCAAATGATCTTTGTCTTTTCATTACAACTACCAAGTCTATCAGAAACTAACTTGCCTCGAACAAACTCTTTACCGCACGTCCAAAGACATACATCGTCGGCATTGAGTGATTCTCCCGTCTTACTATTATGAATCTCTACCAATGACTTGATCAATTCATCCACCTTTGTTGATGTTGTTGTTTCATACATGAAAGAAGTATCGTCATTGCCGTTGTTGTTAGTGTTTGTAGACTTGAGATGTATTAGTACCATTGTTAGATTGTATTAGTATTGCTATTTTGTTAGTTGTTGATATCCGAGTGGGTTGAGAGTTGATGTCGTAAGTGTTGAAATGAAAAGTGAAACTCGCTCCCTTCACTTATGTACCTAAGTACCTAATATTGTAACAAGAAATCAATGCAGTCTAAACACTAATTCGCCCTCTTTCTATCAAGCTAGCAACTAGACTTGTTTCTACACATCATCCACAAGGATGACTACCACAATGATAGATGAAGACAAGGTCGATGATGCCATTACTACTACCAATTCAGAAAAGAAGACACTGAATAACGACTTTGTCAGTACATTACTGATCATCTTGTTGGGCTTCATTTGTAGCTTTCTCATTGTTAAAGATCATAATCAACCAGTTGCAATATCATCTCAAGATGTCATTACTGTCTCTGTATTGTGGTTAGTATCAAGCATTCTTGGCTACCTTACTTCACTCGTTGGTGTTCCTCCACTACTTGGCTCGTTAACTTCTGGCATTTTACTTGCCAATGTACCGATTGACTTTAATCTATCACCTCACTTTGGTGAATTCATACAGACTACTGGGTTGTGCATCATATTACTCATATCTGGTTGTGAGATTGACATGAACAAAGTAATAAAGGCTGGATTCGTAGCACTACGATTGACATTGTTTCCTGGTTTATGTGAGGCAATTGCAACCGCATACGTTGCCCATTGGATATTTGACATGTCACTAATGTTTAGCCTTGCTTTGGGATTCATACTAGCGGCAGTCTCACCTGCAATCATTGTTCCGGGCATGACGAATTTAAAACGATTGGGATATGGAGTTGACAAGGGAATACCAAGTCTTCTAATGGCGGCTTGTGCCTTTGATGATATTGTTGCCATAACAGGGTATACCATTTGTATTGGTATTGCTTTGGATAGTTCGGATAACTTGGTACTGGCTGCATTCTATCACGGTCCTGTTGCAATCTTCCTTGGCATTGTTTCAGGCTGTCTTTCTGGTTGTGTTTTAGCCGTTGTACGATACTACTTTCCACATGATTGGCAGCATTCCATTGTTGCCTTGGAATTGGGACTAATCATGACGTATGGTTACAAGATTATTGGATTGGACGGAGCGGGTGCTGTTGGGTGAGTAGATATTGTTTGTCATGTCATGCCATCCTTCTTATCCAATACACTCATATACTCTTCTTCCTCAGTACGCTACTCATTGCAAATCAACTTTGGCAGCATAAACTCGTCGTTGCATATACCAAGTGCAGTCCTGATGACGAGACTGTATTACCGCATACCATTGGCAAGCATATAAACATTGTCTGGAATATTGTAATAGTTCCTCTTCTATTCGGGAGTATCGGTGCTGCTTTTGATCTAAGTGAAATGTCAAGTCAAGTTGTATTCAAGAGTTGTGCTGTTGTTTTTATTGGTTTACTTGCCCGACTGCCAATAGCATTCCTATCTTGTACTGGTGCGAACTTATCAATAAAGGAAAGACTCTTTGTTTCTTCTGCTTGGTGTCCAAAGGCTACTGTCCAAGCAGCACTTTGTTCTCTTCCCCTGACGATGATACGAAAGATTCAAGGTAATGAAAGTAATAGTATCCTTGTTGAATGGGGAAGTATCATCCAATCAACTTCCATCCTTGCCATCAGTGATCCAATGATGCCAATACAACTACCAATTCAGAAAATAAGACGCTGAACAATGACTTTATCAGTACATTACTAATCATCTTGTTAGGCTGCAGTTGCATCCTTCTCATTGTACAAGATCAACATCAACCAATCGCTATATCATGTCAAGATGTCATTACTGTCTCCGTATTGTGGTTAGTATCAAGCATTCTTGGCTACCTTACTAGATAGTAGTATACTCGACGCTATACCATACAAAACAATCGGTGGCAAATCACTCTATAGATAATGAACAGATACCAAGAAGGAAAGGATGTCCTAACCAGAGGGGGGTCGTGTAATGATATCTGTTCATTCGTAAAATGTAGAGAGTTAGCATTCCACATGTAAGTATTCAGCAATCAACTCTCATAATCAAAAGATTAATATGCACCTCTAAATTGAAATATGCCAATTCTATTGCAATAAAAGCATTTCGTATACCATCAGTAATTCACTACATCTCTATTTAGTGTTGTTTCGAACGGCAGTGTTTTGGTTGCGGTCATCGTCGTCATTATTTAACACGAGAGATTAGATTTTTTGTGCATATCTTATGCACATATTTACTACAACTCAATTAAGCCTCCAAGTATACAATAATATACCGTATAAGAACACAAGAATAAGTGCATATTATAATCCGATATCAACCTAACAAACATCAACCATCTACGGCAGAGAGACATATTGATTTAGTATTGCAAAAGATTACACTAACCACAATAACTACACACCACACCCATTATAATATAATCTTCAATAACTGTATACGATATGACGGATGATCAAACAGCCGATGAATGCGGTATATGTTTAGAGACACTAACCTCCCCAGTTACTTTACCTTGCAATCATAAGTTCTGTGCAGATTGTCTGGATGGATGGAAATCAAAATTCGGTTCTTCTCTCAAAGAAGAGAAGAGCAAATCATGTCCTCTGTGTAGAAAGAACATCCCTCCATCTAAAGATATGCTTATTCAATTAGATTATCACCGTAGGCAGAAACGTGAATTGGAGGCCGGAGGCAAGACAACTTCAGAACAGTACATACGTCAAGTGGAACTAATCAAAAGATTGGAAGCAGAGATTGGAGATTATGACGGGAAAGGATTGGATTACGATGGTTATTTGGAACTACCTAAGTATATCTTCAATGCAGTGAAGAATAACAATATTAAGAGGGTTTTAAAATGGCTGGGATCTCCAGTTGATAAGAAGAGATTAAATGCAAGATACCCTGGTCATTTGAACTCTACGTTAATTCACTTGGCAGTTTATACTGCCAATTCTGATTTGCTGTCGATACTATTGCAATACGGGGCAGATGTCAACGCATTGGATTCTAAGGGATGGAATTCTCTCATGCTTGCAACAGTAGATGATTTGGAAAAGGCTAAGATATTACTAGAATGGGGAGCGGATATAATTCTACCGCGTGATTATTTAAATATGGTTCGAGATAGAGGCCTATCTAATAGGGAAGCATTTATACATGCGTTAATCGATGGTGACGAGAATACAAAATTAGCCAACCTCATCTTATCAGAGTTTGGAGGTCGACGATGTGAGGTAATCAACTTACCAAATCATCCACAATTGAATGGCAAGACATGTGTCGTAGAAAAGTATATTGCCAAGAAGGAAAAGTATAAGATTATATTCGAGGGATCAGGTAATGCTGCACTTGTCGGTCCAAACAATCTCAAACGTCGGGATAGAAAACCATTGGATTGTGGGTATTACATCACATTTAAGAATGGCAAAATGTCTCGTCGTGAGTTTGCAACCAAAGAAGAGTGTCAAGCATATGTTGCTTCATTGGGTGGAGATGTAAAACGTACCGCAGAGGGGCTGGCAAGTTTGAAGGTATGAGATTGTATATATTCTATTGTAAATACACACATAGACTAGGTATGAAGAGAGCATTATTGTTGGATTGGTATGATACTAAATGGATAACTAGTGTTTGACTAAACGTATGAGAGCTTGTCCCTCACACATACATATAACATATATCAGCTCAGACTAAATAGAGGATCATCCTAAAAGTGTCAAAAACATACTTGTAGCTGCAACAAAGAGACGACGTCGACTTGAACTTGCACTGCTTTCATCATATCCTTTGGTTTCAAATTCTGATCCTTCTCCTCCTTCACCAATGGTGCTCCTCTCTTCAGTCTCCTCAACTTCTTCTACCTGATGCTCATCATTCCAAATCTTCTCATAAATCTTATTAAAGTTTACTTGATTGAAATCGGTAACAACAAAGAGTGCAGCTTCCTTGTGGATAACCATTTCATCTGTCCACTTTGTGACCATGAACTTGTATCCGAATTAGGATGAACATCACCCTCATCGTGAGTTTCCCAACCTAAATAAGACATAGTAGAGAGTCCTGTATCAGAAAATAGCCATACATTGTTGTCATTATTGTTGTGATAAACCATATTGAACATGTTTGACTGAGTATTGTAAGAGGCCGAAAGACTTGTAGTAACATCAAATGTATCAGCAGTGATTGTACTGGGTAACTGTCCACCTAACGTATCGAACTTTGATTTGGTATCTCCAAGGAATGATTTCAACACTGGGCTGTGTATCCAACACCTCTCGAGTATGTGCCATTGATATTGCTAGTGAAGTGTAGGTTACTACACCAGAGGAGACTATCTACCTCGACTGATGCAGATGATGGTGTTTCATATTGAATGTTACCTTCCTCGAGAAGGAAGAATTGGCCATCACACCGAGCTTTAACATAGTTGTCAAATACCGATCCGCCTTCTGTGTTGTATCCAGGTTTGGGTAGCTCATCTTTGAGTCCGAGACTTTGAATTAGTAATATTGATTCATCATCAGGAGTCGTTGCCGTTGTTGTCTGAGCGGTGGCAGTACTGATACTCATAAGTAGGGTGAAGAAAGTAGCGGAGTACGTCATATTGCAAATGGAGACTTGATATTCTAATAACTTTTGATACTGTAATATATGAGTATGAATTACTAATTGTTGTGTTTGATATAGATTGTTGTTCTAGATTATAAGCACTCGGTTTATGCCAAATAAGTGTGTTTACTTGGATGGAAGCAGCTCATACAGTAGATCAAAATGGGCGACCCACATCATCTTAGATCTTGTCAAATGGCTCAAGCTACTTTCATGAATTCAGTATCCGTCATTATCTACCTCATTGTAGGTTCGTGGGTGCGTGGTCTTTGTTACATGATTGTTGAGAAATAGTTCACATGGATAATGCATTGTAGTATCATGAGTTACTCGAGCTATATATCGATATGTGTGAAAGGAAGTTGTTTGGAAGTGCTTGAGCTTTTTTATTATCTATCTCGTCGATATATGGTGATTTTATGACTTTGTATAATCTCCACTGATACGCTTGCATATTCTTATTGTTTTTATTTGATGATTGTTAATATCTACCGAACCCAACGCGTTGTCTACATCTTTCATCTCAGCTCCTTCTTCTTGTATAATCTGATACTCAAGATAATCAATGGTCTTCGATGTGCCATCTGAAAATGTCATTTTGTAACATAGCTCAAGCTCGGTTGAATTAGATGACAAGGCCATTATTATAGTAACTCTTAAATCATCTCTTGGTATATTACCTTCTCTTATTCAAATGGTGCTAATATATCAACCAAAGAGTCGACTAGAGAGAGAGATGAAGCTAACGCTACATCGTTTGATTTTCTTTACTCACTCTTCTGGCGGTGGTATCCTCGCCAACGATGTGATGTGAGCAACGAGCAGAATTGATTTGAGTGTAAGCTTGCTATCATCAGCATCATTATATCCACATGATCGTCCATAGATTAAGATTATTGAGCTACTATTCATCTGTTTCTATATCTTATTTAGCTGTTGTTATTCTTCTCGTCATAGGCATTGCAATAACGAGTAGAGTATCCTATGCTTTTATTCATCTTCCATCATCAATGAGCAAACATCAATCTTCAATGCAAATGAACGATAGTAGTGACATACTAAGTGCTGGTCGAGAAAGTATAGAACCCCTTCAAACTAATGTTAAAGATAATACAAATGATGAAGATAACAACCCTCCAAAAAGAAGAGGACGGCCAGGCATTGTCGTTTTCAGTGGAGGGACAGCATTTAATGCTGCCTCAGCTGAGATGGCCTCAAGAGTTATTAGTAACAACGACAACAACAACAATTTGGATAGTAGTGAAGCTTGTTTGTCAAGATCGAATAGTATGAGTAGTCTGTTTGATTTGATGGCCTCTAATAGTATAGCAGAAGGTAACGACGATAATCTAAATATCAATCAGCAGCAAAGAAATGGCGGAGGAACTAAAGTATGGCATATCTTACCAGTTACTGATGACGGTGGTGAGTAGTATGTATACTTATTTATCTACTTGTATGACATATTATGCAATCATCTCATACCACTGCCACTTTCACAGGTTCAACTGCCGAGATTGTTAGAATACTCGGAGGACCAGCCGTGGGAGATATACGTTCGAGATTATTAAGATTAGCACCCGGAACAACAAGAGAGGCAAGAGCTGTACGAAGATTGTTGGGTCATAGATTGATTAGTACAGTAGAAAATGATGATATAGACGAGGCTACAATTAGTAGAATGGCACGAGAAGAGTGGTTAGACATATTAGATGGAGGCCAAGAGTCATATCAATCTAATGACAATGATGATGAGCAGAGCTATGAGCATCCGTTATGGAAGGATGTATCTGCTCCTTATCGATCGGTAAGATGATAATCTATTGCTTGTTTGTATATGTTGTTTACATACTGTCAAAGATACCAACCTCATCAAATGCATTTCGTCTCGTTGCCAGATCATACGAGCATATCTTGTGCACTTTCATACCCAAGTCCTACAAAGACATAATGGTGTACGACAATCACAAACACAACCAGCATTTAACTTTCGAGGAGGGTCAATTGGCAACTTCTTCTTTGCAGGAGCACGAATATTCTTTGGTAGTTTACCAGCCGCCATCTTTCTATTCTCAAAGGTTGCCGGTATACCATCGGGATCGAGAGTTGTGCCTGCGGTATTGACAGAAGATAGACTTGTATTAGGTGCAGAGCTGAAAGATGGAACAAGGATACGAGGACAGTTTAACATTTCTCATCCCCGCCCTAAACTACTATCAAACGATACAAAAGATACGGCACAAAATGAGAATGAACATAGACAAGTGATTAAAAAGTCATCATCAGAAGTGGCTTCACTTCATGCCTCGCCCATACAAAGAATATCCTATCTACTAAATGATCCTAGCTGGAAGAAGAACAATCAACAACATACACAATCATTAGACGGTAGTAATATACAGCAACAACAACAATGGAGTAGTCGGAATGAAATCACACCAGAGCCCAATCCACAAGTACTCGATGCAATATCAAATGCAAACTGTATCGTATATGGCTGTGGAAGTCTGTTCACATCAGTCTTGCCAAGTTTAGTTCTTGATGGTGTTGGATTGGCTATATCATCTAGATATGTATACAAGGTATTGTTATTAAATGGTTGGCATGATTGTGAGACGAGCTGGGTAGAGACGTCAAATGATGAAGATGGTAGTAAGCAAGTAGTGAAACAGATGAATGCTAACTCAATTGTGCAAGCTGTGATTAATGCCTTGGGTCAAGATGGTATCCATAGCAATGATGACGAGGATGATAATGGTTCAACAATCACTACAGACTACATAACACACATCTTTTACCCAATCGGGACAGAGATTGATATCGATGAAGAATCATTACTAAATCTGGGTATTGAAGTACGAGGAATAGAATCGATTCCAGCAAATACTTGCTCAGAAGGAAGTCGTAGTGGTGGTCAGTCTCATCATATCGTTTATGATACAAAGTGTTTAGTAGATGCCTTATTGAGTTTGACTGCTGTTTAAGGAAATACTGGAACGGGTATCAGCCGATGTTATAACCAAGCTCATAAGTATGAACTGCTAAACCTAAACTAACATGTTGTTTATATAAATGTAGATGTACTACTAATGCTATTTAATCTTAGATGATAGAGAGCAGTGTCCAATACTACTCTCAATTAGTCATCATGTTCTGATCTTCATGTCTATCTAGTAAGTCTACACTTTGCACACTTGATATATAACTTCTTCTCTCTTTGATAGTATGCGTACGACCTAAGACAAATCATCAGTCATATGCTCAAATGTGTTTGGCCTCGAACGTGTACTTTTTGGCCTCTTCTCTAATCAATCATTCATGCATAATCCATGACTTTCCTCTTCCTTACTCGTTCACTCCGTCTCGGTTCCAAACCGACACAACTCGTGTACAAAAGAGGCATACACCACTGACGAATGAACCAGAACAGCGGACTCAAATTACGGTTAACAAACTCAAACCCTCGCCCTTGTAAGAGATACAGAACTCTAGGCATTAGCTCAATAGGGATGTTATTGAGGATATGCATGTTTCCCTGATGATATAAAACGCTGAACAACTTATTAGTCTCGTTAAACTTTGGATCAATCCAGATATTTACCTTTGATAGTTCTTCATCTCCATCGCCTATGCAACAAGTATGATTTGAGTCACTTATTGCATTGAAGCTTGAGGTATTTCGGACAGCCAAATGAAAGTTCTTCATTCCTTCTTGAGTTATGCTGTTGCCAGCAATCCTCAGTATCCTCAAGTTTGTATTGCTCATCAAAGAGTTTGCAAGTACAGCTGCATCATCATCGTTCAGCAAGTTATCAATAAGAGATAGAGTGTTCACTGAAGGGTTCATTGCAAGACAGTCCGAGATTAGTTTGATACCCGATGAACCAATGTGATTACCAGCAAGCTGGATTTTATCCAAACTGCCGAGCAAAGGTACAATCGACTTCATTATAGACTCGTTACGACCCAAGCCACATTGATCAAGCACAATTGTGTCAAGCTTAGGATGATTGATCAGGGCATCGGCAAGAGAGTGGGCATCGTCTGCTGATTCAATAAGGTTGCTTGTTATACCCATACATTTAATTGAGGGATTGGCCTTGAGAACGTCAACAACAAACTCTACTCCATAATCGTTCTCAAACAGGTTGTTCCTAACAAGATTAAGTAATCGAAGCGGCGAGGCCTGCTGAACTGACTTTAGCAACATATCGAATACCTCCTTGCTCAATTCCATATTTTGTATACAAAGAGTAATGCAACCTCGGTTTGTAATAGATGACATAGCAGTAGCAAGCTTCTCCCATGCTGTCAACAGGACTTCATGTGGCAAAAGAATGTTTGGAAGATGGTCCTCATAAGCAGCAATTCCCACATTAAGCTTTCCCGTTTCACTAGACAACTCGAACTGCTCTAGCTCAATTGTTCTATCCATTATCAATCTCTGAGCACATTGGAATGCCAGAAAAAGTGGAACGTCATTCAGTTCAAGCTGATCATTAGACATTTCAAGGAAAAGCGATGCAAACTTGGCCGAGGCTTGACCGTCATTGTGAAACAATGGCAAATAGCTATCATAGAGCCTTCTAATATATGACGCCTTGCCGCTGTTAACTAAATCAAGTGCCAGTTCTTCTTCAAAGCCCTTCGTTTTTAGATCCATATACAGAAAGAATAGTTCCTTCCATTCTGGATCATCTTCATAGGCTATTTCATATGCCCTTTCTTCGCTATACCCTCTCCTGATTAATTCAGTAATGATAATTTTTGCCGTTTCGTCATCAACAAGAGAAGGCTCTTGACCTGCTATTCGTCTTGATCTTCGTTGTGACATCTTTCTTTCTTCTAACCCGTCGATTTCTCCATCTTATACACATTATTATCACTTCGCTCTTCTCAGGTTACAAAATCTCTTCTCCAATTCGTTAACCTACAATGGGAGTCAAAATAAATATCAACATACCCGCCCCTTAGTCGATAGTGTTGGGTATCTGTCTTCTTTAATTGTAACATACATTTGATGGGCTATATTATTTGCAAAGCATGTATATAACCACACTTTATCTTCGTCGATGTCGATAGGATACTGTCGCTATTAATGAATGAAATATTTTTTTGATAAGGTTTAGCCCGCCAATGACAGATACCAGATCTTATGCTTGTTGCTGATATGATTGTTGGTATATATCATACCGTAAAATGTAACTAATGACGACTGAAACGCTTCTCTATGTTTATTGTTATGTAACCTTAGACTACCTAATGGAGAGCAGTGTCCAATACTACCCTCAAATATAGTCATCTATTCATCACATCACAAACTATCCAAATGTACACATGATATGCATCTCGTCTTCCTATCAACCTACTGTTGCTTGATGTTGTTCGACATTTTGCAATAGGGATGATACAACATCGTGTAGATCTGAATGAGAAGAATGGATACGAATAGCCTCAGTTGCCAATGTATGAACATCTAATCCACTTAGACTGGCACTTCCCTTATCGTGAATTGCAATGTTTGATAGAAGACCAAATACTGCAAAAGCCAGGTCGGCATTCTCCGAGTTTGTTTGTATGGCAGTAAGTAATGTTGGGAGGAGATCAACTTGTTCATTATTATCATCATTCATACGACGCTTTGTTGTACCCAAGATGGAAGTAAGTGTCGTATTTGCTGATACTACCATCATATTCTGAAGAAACATACTAACAGAGAAGTGTGAACGAAAGAAGATGTGTGAGCATTCATCAATCACTAAAAGACACATCATGTGCACAATGCAGCCCTACCTTCCCTCAATCATGACATCCACTTTACGAGGATTGTGTTTGATTGAATCTATCACAACTGACACTGCCTTCTTCTTCTTGAGCTGAACACAACACTCTGCATCATACGACAAAGCCCTCAATAGTCCACATCCCATCTCAAGAACCTTGGCATGCTTAAGGATAAAGTATTGAATAAGAGTTTCAGTTTAGACTTAAGCCAAGAAGAGAAGTATCCCTAATACAAACATCCACTTACGCTTGAGTGTTGTTCCATAGCAGCAACTACTAGGTCTAAACATCCTCGACAGATATCAACACTTGATTGGGGAAGTGCCCATGCTAGTTCAGACAACGTACAAAGTGCCTCTGCTTGAATCATTGGTCGATCTGGATCTGTGGATGATTAAGAGCATGTGCATACCATATGAGTATTAACATAACATAAGAGTATCATCAAACAAGAAGGCAAGTATATGCATACTCACGATGTTCCATTGCAGCAGTCAACATTTGAAGACCTCCCAATCTCACAATCTTATCGGCATCCTTAGGTATATGTTTTCGTAATGCCACACATGAATAATCTTGTAATTTGGCATAATCGGTATCAGCTAATGCCTTTTCTATTATCTTTCGAATCTTCTTCGTGGTTGGATCATCATCATCATTCCCTTCTTCCTTCTATTCAAGAGGTATACCCCACGTTACATGCTTCTTTCTTTGAGCTCTTCTTTGACATACTTTCTTCTCAATGTGATAATCCAATCCACCTTGAGATACAAACTCTTTGGAACAGTGAGGACAAGTCAATCCATTAGCCTCCTTGGAAGATTTCTTAGTGTTGTTGTTTCTATTATTACTACTACTGCCGTTTGTACCTCTACTATTCAACACAATCGATACTGAGACGTCCTTCCCATTTACGTTAGCTTCCAATAATGGTTCGGGAGTTATCCGTACACGTACTGTTTGATTGTTTGATAATGTGGCCTCGAGAATGGATAATGATGATTGAGTGGTTGTTGCATGTTGTTTTTCCTTACGTCGTTTGTACTCTTCTTCACACTTGTAGCAGCGCTTTGGATCACATATGTCTTGCTGTTCTACATCTAATGACATGTCATTATCATCAGCGGCATAGGCATTATTATCAGTTGATACTGCAGGCATTTTCCTATCCTCCTCTTCCTCAGACTCGTTCTTGTTATCAGCATCCACACTACCTCCCTCATCACCATCCCCACTATCATCATTATCCTTGGCAAGCATACACTTCAAATGAAATGCTCCCCTACAATCCTTACACCGTATCAATCTCGTCTCCTCTTCTGCATTCTCATCCTCATTACTACTACTATCATTCAATACCCAACCACCACCACATAACTTACAACTTTCATTACATACATATTCATATTCCTCACGTTTAGGTCTACCACGTTTCATACGTCTTGTACGTTTATATTGTTTTAAATTTGTTTCTTGTTGTTCTAATGTCTTTTGATGTGGTTGTGGATGTAGGATGCGTGTAATTTTAATTGGTGATGGTGCTATTGATGATTCGTCACTTTCATATCCGTTTGTTGCGTTATTGTTATTGTTGATATCATTACTCATGCTGTTCTCATTGTTATTGTTGGAACCAAGGAGGAGACTAAGTTTAGCACATTTTCTACGTGGTAAACTCCGTCGTTGAATTGGTACTTTTGATTGTTGTTTACGTACTTGCTTTGGTTTGTTATTACTACTTTCTCCCCCGTTTGCTTTAGCAGCGGCAGCAGCAGATAAAGCGGAGGTGTTATTGTCAGTGAGCAATCCCAACTTTCGTAATCGTTTCTGATTCCGTTTGATGTTACGTTTGCGTAGTAGTTCATATTCGGATAGTCCTTCATCGTTGTCTGATTCGTCTGATTCTTCACTGCTACTAGAAGAGCTGCTACTACTTTCTTCTTCCTCACTTTCTGAGTCTGAATCTTCTTGTTCTTCGCTTTGCTGCTGCTGCGGTGGCGGCCGCTCTTCTTCTTGATTCGTACTATCTCCCATTAATGTTGATGTAAGTTTATTTGCATCTAATCCATCGTCTTGCTGTGATTCCATCGGTTGTTGCTCATTGTGTTGTTGAGTGGTAGTTGATGTATTGTCATTTTCATTTTTATGTGATGCGTCATTATTCATATCCCCACCGGCGTGCTGTTGCTCAGACTGCATAGCTATATTATTATTATGTTGCCCTTCCTCTCCAAACAACTGACGTGATATTGATTCTTCTTTAACTCCACCGCGCATTCTTTTCGTCAATTATTAGTTGCTACTACTCGAATTCTACTTGTGTTAACAATAGAGTGAAAATAATGGGCAAAGCTATCCACAGACGACCAATTATAAAAAGATATGAAACTAGATCTAAATATGTCATAATATAATAATGTAATACTGTTCTAGGATTGAGAGGAGTATTAGCGCCTCTTCTGACAATACATACGTAAAGCAAGCGGCGACAAACACCGACTGGAGTCGTGAAAATATTCCACTTGTAGGCATCTCCTTGTTCTATCTTCTTTGCAAATCTCGGGATAGGTGGAGGGGAGAGCCGCCGTGGCATCATCAATAGTGATTTAAATGTTACTCTGACGTATCGTCGTGTGCCTAATTTCTTATAGATTAATGTGGTGAAGTCGATATGTAAGTGGCTGTCATATTTCTATACCTTATCTTATGTTGTGTTTCTTATCTAAAATTTTCTCATCTTACAAACTTGCCGACTCCATACCGCCACACACATAATAACAATGATATAGAAGACAAAAAGGAAATCTCAACATACGATATAAACAATATATGCAAAAGAAGAAAATCAAACAGAAACAATAGGTGTATAAACATGGCAGGGAGATCTCAGCATAGACTTTTAATCGTTGGGCTGATTGGTTTTAGTATGTTTCTAGTGCTTCGTAGATCCATGATGAAGAATATAGAGGGATTTGCAAGTATTAGTAGCAATAGTACTGAGGAGTTGAATACTCAACCTACATCATCACCTACTATACAACATGTGCATCAAGCAACGTCAATATGTAGCTGCAATTCTACAATTTCTAAATGGTATGCTCAGGCTGGTCAAGATAGGTACGTATTCAACGAAATATTTGCAAAAGATTGTGAACGATGCGGTGGTACATTTGTAGAATTTGGTGCTAGGAATGGTATAGATCATAGCAATACATACTCATATGAGAAATATCTTGGATGGAATGGATTAATGTTTGAGATGGATCCAAGAGAATATGGCGAGCTGAAAGTGAATAGACCTTACTCAGAGGTACGCCTTGGACCGGTGTGTCCTTCCTATCAGAGTAATGTTACATTACTCCTCTCTAAAAATGGTGGATGGTCCGGTGTTGAGGGTAGTTATGAACCAACACGAACAAATATGAAAAGAGATGATATACAGAACATATCATGTTATCATTTAGCAACGGAGTTACGTAGTTTGAACATGCATCATGTTGACTATATGACAATTGATACCGAAGGTACTGAGCAGTTGATTATTGAAGACTTTCCCTGGCATGAATTTAATATACGAGTAGTACAGATTGAACAGTTGAATGAGAGACGATATCCTGCACAACGGGGGAAGAAGCAGGCTATTATTGATTTTATGGTAAACAAGATGAACTATACACTGCTATCCGTATATGTCGTTGCTCAAATGGATACAGATGATTTGATATTCATCAAGGATCCAGACGATGCTGCTTCATTCAAGGACCCGGACGATGCTACTTCAAATATTACCGCTAAAGAAGCTTCAAATATTACTGCTAAACAAGAGGACAAGAAAGGGAAGAAAGATTTTGATTGGGGAACAGTCAAGTACACCAACAATCGAAGATGAGAATGCCACGGCCAAAGCTAAGAACAAAGATTTAGTAAAGTAACGTAGAGTCTTAAAATGTAGGTATAGGATTAGGATTGTCATGGCTTCGTAGGTTTGTTAGTATAGCTGGGCCTGCAACTTCTAGGCATGCCTATCTAGATTTGGGTAGATCAGTATGTGTTCTGTGTACATGCTACGCATATGATTCTAGGCACATCATGTGCTCATTATCATACTTATTTCCTTTCAAGGATACTAAACACTATGAGTATATAAATTTTGATTTCTACACTGTCCTCAGGAACGACCATACCACAGTGACAGCACCGCTTCCCGTCTGCTCAGCGAAGTTAAGCACTGTCGGGCCAGGTTAGTACTACGGTGGGGGACCACGTTGGAATCCTTGGTGTTGTTCTTTTGCTTTTTTATCCTTTTTAACATGATAAGTACCCCTTACTTATTAGTTAGCTGCTGTACGCTACTTTGTTTTAGTTTAGTATCAAGTAAATCGAGTAGTCGATCGAGTTACACGTTTGCCTTTGCTTTTGGAGGTCAGGTCTATGCGACAGGTTCGATTCCCTGAGAGTCTCATCTAATGCTTGTCCGGGGTCGTAATAAGATACAGTGAAATGTACACATGACTCGGTTGTAAATGTCTAGTAATACTAGCTACTGAGTACTAAGTATGGCATTCTATACTTTATATCCCAAGAGATGATCTAAGAGAGTGGTTTGTTCTTGGTGTTGTTCTTTTGCTTTTTTATCCTTTCAACTTCTGAAGATGCATGTTTATGTAGTAGCTGTACTTACTATTTTATATGAGTTTAACCAAAGGTATTTACTTGACACAAAGATAATGCTTCATACAGTCTATGACCAATTGCCTCTATCTTTGGAAGTCAGAGAGCAGGTTCGATTCCCCTTGAGAGTCTACTCTTATGATTGAAACTTTGTGAGAGTTTGAGAGAATAATACAGAGGTCATAATAGACTCTCGTTCATAGTGATATAGTATGAAATATATGACTCGGTTGTAAATTTAGGGTTAGGGTTTACTAAGTATGTCTATCTTTATCTCAGTCCCAAGGGATGACTTGCAATTGCAAGAGTTTGTTCTGATGTATCCGCTACTCAGAGTCTCATCATGGCATGAGACTTACGCTTCCGAATCTCCGCAAGCTCTACCTGTTTCGTTTGATATTCGAGCAACCTTTCTTCTAATACTGTATACTCTTCAATCTCGTGCCTCGTCATAGGCTCAACATACAACATGGGGAACTCTTTGATAAAATCATAGATAGAAGACAGTCTCATCTTGTCCATCTTCTCCTTAAAGGCGATTCGTCCTGTCTTAGCTGTTGCAAACCACTTGATCATAATTGGTAGTACTTTGAATTCCCATTCAAAGAAGGGACGCATATCAAAGTGAGAATGCTTAATCAAAATCTTATCCATGGCAACTTGACCTTTGTCATCTTGGCTGTTCAATCTAAGTAACGGCTCGATATGTTTATTATATGGATATGGGGCATTATTTCGGCTCATATTCAAGTTCCGAAGTGTGTGATTGGAATGATAGGTTTCATTGACACTACACGTATCCCGTTCAATTAGAAGTGTCACAAAAGGCTCCCATCCACAACATGTAATTCTATTGTCTATGAAACTCAAATGCTCCAGGCAAGAGTTTCCAATCAGCGCATTTGCAAAAGGGAGGGCCTCTTGATCTCCAATGTTATTGTGTGAGAGATAAACCTTCTTCAAACTGGATCTAGATGACTTGTCATTAACTGCTTCCTCCGACTCACTTGGCGTAACTGACTCATCAACGTCATCAATGTCTATAATTTTACTATCACGGTTGAGCTTCTCCAAATTGGGGTCAGGCACTTTCAACAGAGATGAGAGGGTTTCCCAGCCTTTTATTGTGATATTTGGGTTATTGGAGAGGTTTAACTCTTCTAACTTGTCGCAAGAGGCCAAGGCAAATGCAATAGCCTCGATCCCTTCATCGTCAATACCGTTTTGCACTAACCGAAATGTTTTCAGCTCGATATTCGTTTGTAAAAGAGTGGCCAATGCAATACAACCTATCTGCCCAATACTCATATTTGCCAATTGAAGTCGCTCAAGATGCAAATGCGTACTCAATGCCTTTATAATGTCGGCTGATTGCCCCCTACTAATTATACAATTTGAAATACTAACACCCTTTAGATTCAATTGTTTGCCAGAACCATGCAGTGCTGATGATAATAGACGTGCACCGTTACCCTCCAAACTACTGCCATGAATATCAATCTCCACTAGATTATGATTACTCGTAAAGAATTGGTTTAATGTTTGAAATACCTCTCCGTTTAAAAGATCCATATAATTTAATGATAACTTTCGGATTGATCTATTGCGGTCAAGTCCTTTGTAGAACTGTTTTGGTAGAGCCTTTAAAAACGCAATATCAAGCTCATGTAATGTGTTATTTCCACCAAGATAGATCCCCAACCATTCCAAATCCTCTCCGTCAGTAGGTAAGTAATTAATGTCCCCAAAACTAGAATTTATATCGCTGATAATTCTCATAGAATTAGAATTTAGAGTTGTATCATTTTCTTTTAGCCGGCGTAGAATATCTTGGTTATCTTTACTAGATGTAATATCGTCAATATTTATTGCATCGGCTAATGCGGTGTAAATCTCCTCCATGGCAACTAGCAGCGTTTGGTATAGGATAGATCAAAAAGTTTGTGTGATGTGAGCAAGAAAGTGCCTAGAACATATCATCGTATTATATCAACATAAACACCACCAACAAATCTAAGACAAGCAAAACATAAAACATTATATCATCCGAGTATCCGAGTATCCAATCGATACATGTTGTGTATTGCATATTACATTTTGTGCAAACTTATGAATATAGGTACTTATTATTGTGTACATATGATGTGCACATATGAGAGCTGTTGTTTATTGCACTCCCGTGCTTCCACCATCAACCAACACAAGAATGTGCAAATATGAACTAACCTATAGCATAAAACAACAATTCTTGCGTATGTTGAGCTTACTAATAACTATGGTAATAACCTCTTACTCCAAGTAATTATAAGTCGTTTTCTCGCCAAATAATTCAATTTAGTCACTAAGTACTAATAGCATGGTAGAGCCAATAGTGTGGCCGTAGCTTCATCAATAATACTGAATTATATGTCACTCCGACGTATCTTTATATGCCTAATTTCATGCAGATTGATGTGGTGAAGTCGGTATGTAAGTGGCTGTCATATTTCTTTACTCATTTTATCTTTGTTGACTTTTCAATATTATCGCAACTCATATCTAATGTATGTCTTACTCCCATGTTTGCCATAACGCCTATATATATATACACAGAATAATAATGATATAAAAGATAGAAAGAAGCACTTGCTGTGTACTCAATCATCTACGCGACACTGAATAACAAGCGAGATAATATATACCTTTTGCAATATAACAATAATATGAGTAGTTTGTTTTCTCCAATCATTAAAAAAGCACACCGCTTCCAAAGAGTAGTTATCTTTTGGTGTTCAATTGGTGCTTCTATATCAATAATTTGGATAGCATGGTTAATTCTTCAATATCTCGGAAGTCTCGTCGGACCATCTATCTCAACTTTCATCAAACTAATTCTAATGTCAATTTGGGTAATATTTCTACTGATAATAGTAACAGATGAGGTCACCTGGGCCAAAAACAAGCGTTTCAATCAAATTATGTTGTCATTCTTATCTTTTTTCACGATAAACGTTATGTTTGGTGGAATTAAAGTTATGGTATTTCCTATCAGCATAATATGTTTGCTTTGGAGCTTCTTTGAAGCTCATTCCCATCTCGAGGATGATAATGATGATGATATTAAAGATTTACCTGAGCTGAGACTAATGGGCTCAACAAGTAAAAGTTCTGACTTTTCAACAAGATTTAGGTTTCGGTTTCATCTTGTTTGTCCCCATCTTGTATCACTGGCCATCCTCTGCCTCCTGGCGACTCTACATCCAAGATTATTTGAAGGATGTATTATACTAGGTGCTATGAACATTACTTTTAGTGCACTGTTGGCATCAAATGAGTTATACGCATTAGACATGGTTTCTCTTGCTATCCGAGATGCACTGAGGGTCGATGTTGTTTCTAATGAGGTTGTGGACGAGTTAAAAAGTATTTACCCAATAGGCTTTGATACGGACAGAATCCAGTACCTCTTGCATGATACATTAAGGAAAGGAGGACAACGGGGTAAGTGGCAGGGACGGTCTTCCTATACCACTGTGGACGTAGTACAAAAGCTTATCAACATATTCCCAAGTGACATTATGAAGGTAGTGGATGATAAGGGAAATACTCCCTTTCTAACAGCTTGTCAATACTCTTCGGCAGAGGTTGTAGAATGCTTGGTGAGAGATGATATACTGTTAGATTCATTCTGTATGAGTAATAGACTTTTAGATACTCAGAATGACAGAGGAGATACAGCCCTGCATTATGCATGTCGTGGAAGGAATTACAAAGTTGTTAAGTTTCTTCTGAATAGACACATGCAATTGGTAACCAAGAGGAATGCCGAAGGTGACCTACCAGTGTATCTCCTATGTGCTGCGGGTAAGTATAGTGGTCGCTTTGATGATCCAGAACATGTAGAGACAATATGGCGGTTACTTTTGGCCTATCCAGAGGACATATCATTAATTAATAATATCATGAAGAAAGTGGAGTAGAAAGAGGGGAAGGGGGAAAAGACACGAGATACGCAAAGACATTACATACGGCATTAGACAACTCCACAAGATAACATCGAATCAGAGATAAGTAGTAGACGTAAGAATAAACCTAAGATATGCCAGGACCTACATAACAAAGATAAAATTGTCTGGATGCTAGCGGCTCTATCTTGTCTTGAAACTTAGCAACCAATCGGTTGATTTTGGCGAATAAACTGAATTTGTCCATGAGAAGAGCTGGGTCTCTTGACTCTTGAGGTTGGTAGATACGCCAATGTGGCCGTAGCTTCGTCAATACTGAATTAAATGTTACTATGACATATTATTAATGTAGATTAATGTGGTGAAGTCGATATGTAAGTGGCTGATATATATTTACTTATTTTATCCATAACTAATGCAGTATTTGTACATCTAAATTTCTCATATGTCTATTACTATACGATATGCTCGAATGTTCTTACTTCGTAGCTCATCTTACTAACCCCTGCATATGTTATTTGCCATACCGCCTATTTTATGTATGAATAATGCTTCGGGTTGCAATAATGGAATAATAGTGATACTTATTATACGATTATATAATATTATAAATACTCTTTTGCAACAATATAATAATGATTGGTTTGCTGCTTTCATTGATTATCAAAAAGGTACGCCGACTATCGACTAATGCTCTTCCAATTATATCATATTGGGGTGCTATTATTACTTCTACAGTCTTCATTTACATTACATGGGAAGGCAAATATGGTCACCCAGTTACACCGTCTACTATGGATCTCATCCACAAAATATCTATATCAACATGGGTACTAATTCTACTGTCGGCTGCGTTATCC
>Ga0214481_100483_pt1 | contig 20356 bp, 12 predicted proteins | sample M1_20Mar14CPVII9_4_FD_165057 | JGI IMG/M metagenome (GOLD analysis project Ga0214481, IMG submission 165057) | Marine eukaryotic communities from Monterey Bay, California, United States - M1_20Mar14CPVII9sort6BwellG10 | ecosystem: Environmental > Aquatic > Marine > Unclassified | place: USA...
CCTTGGCAACTCCCAAAACATCAATAAGTTCATCCTTGGCAAAGACGGAGTCAATAGTAACCTCCTTTTCGAAAAGACTCTTGGCAAAGTCAACCTTGGCCTTGGCATCAGCACCACCATTGATTTGAACCTCCATGATGTGTGCCTTCTTGATACGTAAATGAAGCTTCTTAACTTGAGAGTGTGTAATAACACGTACAACCTTGCAAAACTTGGCAATACGTTCTAACTCAGCCTCAATATCCTTACCGTCATTCTCGGTATACTTCTTGGCATACTTGGAATATGCCTTACGCTTGGACTTGTACCAATTCTTGTAGGCACGTCTCTTGAACTCTTCACTTAAATGCTCAGCGAATACAGTGGTTAATGTTCGTAGACCACGGGGAGTTTCAATGTATCCAACAACACCAACAACAACCATGGGAGGTGTTTCCAAGATGGATACGGCATCAACTACCTCACGCTTGTGCATAACAGCACCGGGACGGTCAACACCACGAACAACGTGGGTCATACCTGCCTTGTAGGCACGGAATGCAGTAAGATGAGGAGGGGCAGCGGGATCACTATCCTTGGGAAAAGATCTGATTCGGCCAGAGTGATGCTTGGTTCTTTTCTTTGGTAAGTAACCCAAGTTACCACAACGGGGTGCTTCGAATTTACGATGGGACATGATTGCAAAATATTGACTGAAGTAGGAGAAATTACATAAGAAAATGATAAATGTGAGATATATAAATTGGATATTGCAACAATCTCAATAGAGCAATAAAAGATCTCTTCCAGAATCATTGCAATCTCAATAAAGCAATATTCTTCCAGCCGCAGAGATTACAGCATAGGAAGATAACTTCCTCATCCCTCATCATACACAACAGAGTTTTGACATATCTTGTGTTCATCACCCTATGAGCCATGAGTCATAACTGATAAATCCTACACTTATATCATACGAAATATACAGATATAAGCACCTTCCTATCAACAAAACAGCGCCGCTCTAGAGATCTACCACCATCATCATCTCGCTCACCTTTTAGTAGATTTGTGGGCTTGTGGATAGAGTTAAGGCGTCCCAATTAGCTGGACACTCCCAATTAAATTAAATTTTAGTAAGCAGGTAAAAAATTTAGTTGGCATTGACCTTCATACCATATTATTATCTCTTATCTTCTCCCATGTAAGTAGTACATTGGTTTCTGTTTGCAATCAATGTTTTATATATCGGCGGTTTGGACAATAGCCGACCGGCTGCGTTGTGTGTTTTCTATATTTGCAATTTACATGCAACAAAGTACTGACATATCATTTCTCCCCTTCACCATAACCTTTCATCACAGCCACTAAATTATTATATATACTTAATTATCAACCATGGGTATCGATTTGAAAGCAGGAGGGCGCCGTACTGGCCACAAATCTTCCATGAAGGTTATCAAGACACAGAACCCTTACCAACGTCTATTGATCAAGTTGTACAAATTCCTTTCCCGTCGTACTGACTCCAAGTTTTGTGCCACTGTTGCCAAGCGTCTGCACATGTCCAAGGTTAACGCACCACCACTTGGTCTTAATCGTCTAGCCAAGTACATGACCAACAAGGACGGCAAGACTGCCGTCATCGTTGGTAAGGTTACTGATGATGTTCGTATGTTGGAATGTCCCAAGATGAGTGTTTGTGCTCTCTCCTTCTCTGAAAATGCCCGCAAGCGTATTGTTGCTGCCGGTGGAGAATGCATTACATTGGATCAACTTGCCTTGAGATCACCAACTGGTGCCAATACTGTATTGCTTCGTGGTCCCGAAAGCCGTGCTGCTCTTGCTCACTTTGGTAAGAGGACAACTGTTACCAATCCCCATGCCTACGATGGTGTTAAGCCATATGTCAGGAGTAAGGGACGTAAGTTCGAGAAGGCTCGTGGTCGCCGTAAGTCTCGTGGTTTCAAGGTATAAGGTGGAAACCTTGTTTAAGTTGTTGGAGTCGTTGTGGAGGAGAATACTATCTACTATCTACTACTTCAGTTTTACTTTAAAACAAAAATGGTTATTATACCAAACATAAAGAATATGGTCTGTGATATCCAAAGCTTCGTGCTGCCGATTATCCACATCTCACCTCTTTTAGAGGTTTGAGAATCTTTGAGAGACCTGTTATACAAACGCCCATCTTTTTTATATGGGTTAGAACATCTTTACCAATACTAGTACATTATATTTTATCAATACACACTGGAGTATGTATGTGTTAAATCTACTTTCTCTTCAAATTCTTAGACCCCCTTGTTTTGGCGAATCCGGTGCCAATTCATTTAATGGTCAGTGTTGCTCGGGTACGGGGTGAGATCATACATAACAATCAACTTGCATTTTTGGAGGGCATGAGCGGAGAGGAGAGAACATCAATACAACACATACTCTTGCAGGGGATGCTGGTGGTATTATTGAATGTTGTAGAAAATTGTAGCAATAATGGTAGTAGAGAATTACCTTTCTACCGTCTTGGCACTTCTTGGCAGTGCAATTCAATAGCACATAAGAAGTTTAATCGCCAAATCTGCTTTCTGGTAACTACACTGATCACTTCGCCGCCCCGAAATAGCGCAGTGATACAACACGATATACCCAGGACCTAGACGCCAATAGCATAGTCTATTTGACGATTTCCATTGATATTATCGAGTCGTTCACCTTGATACCATAATTAATGAACTCGACGATCAGATTCATATTTCTACTACTTTCTCAACTATCAATTTGCAAATCTGTATCAACAACCAATAATAATAACAACATGGTATCATCACTCAGATCCGTCAAGCAAATTCTTCCTGCAACTCCCAAGCACTGGGTTGGAGATGGTTTTAATGTACACCCAGTCTTCGGAAACAAGGCATTTACAGAAGAACTTTCCCCTTTCTTGATGTTTGATTATGCAAATTGCAACTATACCGTCCTTTAATGCACTCCTTCAATTTGCTTTCATTAACAAAGTACCCAAATATTAATAGACGAGCATTTACATGCACAACAAAAATGATGATGATGGATAATAACAATGGTACTAAAGACGGCCATATATGGACACATAGTACCAAAACACTCCTAGAGAGACTATTATAGTATCAAGTCAACAACCTACTATTTCTAAATGTCCTTTACCAACATCATCTCCACGCATATTACCAGAGGAGAAATTGCATTATGCAAAAGAAGGCATTGAGTCAATAAAGTTAGTCCTGCTAACAAAATTAAAAAGATGGAGATTTTCATAACTAAAATAAAACTTTGTGCTCATAATTCAACTAATCTATCACGAATCAAGCAAATACAAAACATACAACAATGTTCAACTGGTTACGTCTTGTAGTCGTTGTCCTTTTGTCATGCGTTGCGTTGAGTGATGCAGCGCGGGTAAGATTCCTTCTTTTATTATTTATCATTAACAATGACAAGTCTCTAAACATCTTATATTCTTGTCGGACTCAGACGGCAGCTCAAGTAGCAGCTGCTACAGCTACCATTGAGAATGTAAATCGAATCCTTCGTACGTCAAAGGGTAGTGTATTAATTTGTTTGATGTCCTTCTTTGCGTTAGTACATCAAGGTCTACAAAGGAGTCTACCTAGGAGTGTAGCAAATTCTCATCATTCAATGGATTCTTACATGGACGGAGATAAGTTGGTACATGTAATTAATGCCGATGATTTGCTTAGAATGTATAAGTTTCTCTTTGCAAAGGAGAACTTACCTGAGATTGAGAAGTTGTTGAAGACCGAGGATGGCAGAGTAGAGGTATTGATTCGCATTTTCAGTAATCTTGGTAATACTGGTACTTGTAAACACCGCAATTGCTCTACCTTTCAATTCGGCAATGACACACATGTTCAAAAGGCTCTCTACAGGGCAGCTGTTCTAAACAACAGCCGTCTTTGTATATTCAATGATGGTATTACAACGCAGCATATGAATACTCCTCGTCTACTTACTCTTCCTCCTCCCATTGGTGCTCCTGTTCAAAATGCTACCAACATGAAGAAGAATAGTGCCTATGCCAAGTCGGTCAAGCCTGCTTTCTACGTTGATGACGTCAAAGTTGGAGCTCAAAACCAAGTATACGCTAGTGTTGGGGTACCAATGAAAAGCGGGAAGGTTCCGCAATACCTTCGTGAATTGAGGGGACGATGGAATGGTAGTGGCCGAGTTAGTGATGAGATCGAGGGGCATACAGTCGAATATGGATACTGAGCATCTCGTCCTTGAAGCATATTGTTTACTTTATGTTTAATGAAGCGTGTCACGACCAGTTCGTTCGGTCGTTGGACATTGTGGTGTGCATAACAGTAGCATTGGGTGGCTAAACTAGTACACGACTTTGTCATACCATAACAGTGTACTACCTTATGTATATCTCGTTAATTGCCCCCAAGAAATGTGATAAAGTCACCTACTTCCTCATCTACACTCTCTGTGGCTTTATTCCCCAAACGTTTATCCATTGCTTTTTGATGTACCTCATTCTCTGTATCGAATGTAACGTCAATACCCGATAAAGCTAGTTGTTCAATCGATCCCATCCTCTTGTAAGCCTTGAAACCCCAATTATCTTCAGTCTCTCCCTTAGCGTAACGATGGCCATTCTGAGTAACTAACCACTGATGCAAACTATGACTCTCACTGTTCCTGGATGTATCAATTGTTAGTACCTTCACCATATCTCCGTTTACTTCCACTTCCACAACATCACCAGGGAAATCTTTCCTGTACTTCTTTAACTTTTTAAAGTTCTCCCAGAATGACTTGCTGCATGAATTGGCAGTATTCAACACGGCTTCTAGTGCTGCTTGTTTACCCCCAGGAAACAATAATGCCAATTCATCTAACTTTGGATCCTTGTTGATTGCAGCTAATCCCTCTTCCTCACTGCTTGCATTATTGTACGTAGAAGCTAACTTGTTCATCATACCACCGAGATTACCGAGTCGTTCATGCTTTTCAGCTGTATTCTTGACCATATCAATTGCAAGTGAACTATCTACCAACAAAGACTTGAGTTTGTTTAGCTTCTTCTTCTCTTTTTCCACTGCCGCAACGCCAGTTTCTCCACCACCTGCCTGGTTATACACTGTTGCAAGGTCACTGAGTAATGAGAAACGCTCCCGTGCCTTCTTAATCCTTTTCAAACTATCAAAGACTTGCTTCGGGGTTTTACCTAATGCACTTGATATTCTTTTGATCATTGATTTGATATAAGATGGAAGTGTATAGTAGGATAGTGTGTCTGGCATCTGAGCTGCAATATATTGTAGACGACAGCCGGCTCTGAATTTCTCCATCCGGGACATGATTGCGGAGAGTTCATATGTCTTGTATTGTTCAACAAAGAAGTCAATACATGCACTACTCATTCCAGGAACACTACGCAATTTTCCCAAGACGAATGCTAATTCATCAGCTTCGGTGCTAAAATTCATCTTCTTCACCTTGTCAAACAAGTCCAGCTGATTAGCTTGCTCGAGTAGCTTGGCAATATGAGCATACATGCCCATATCTATTCCACCATAATCACTACCAAAGATAGTCATAATCTTACTGACAAAGTTAGGTTTAAAGTTGTATACATTTCTGTACACATCAGTAAGAACAGTCGTCATGGCGTCTCGTACTGCATTGTATACTGGACCCTTGCAGACTCCCATCAGGTCTTATAGAATGATATGAGTTGTGAGATAAGGCGAGTTGTGAGATTATGTAATGTGTTAATATATCAACAAACGACACCGTAACTCACATGCTTGGGGATGTAATCCGAACGAGATGACAAAGGTTTTGTAGGTATACCTATTCAAGTACTTGGTGGTACCGCTCACTAATCCAAACACATACTTTGCAACATAAGCCGAGGCAGCATGAATCTGTAACTTAATACCTTGATGACGACCTTGACGTTGACACTCTTGGAACAATAGAATGTGCATTTGCACAAGACAGTATGGGATGAGCATGAGAATGTAGAAGCTCTCAAGTCCAAGACTTTCCGACATCTTTCTATACTGTTCCCTCATGGCCGACTCCGAATCAACCTTGTCTAACAGGAAAGGGATAAGATCAACGATTGCCATTTTCTCAGACTTGTCAACATTAGTCAAACCTCCAAAGGCCCACTCAAGCATCGTCTTTGCCCCGTATGTCACTTCATTTATCTGAAAATTCAACAACTTGTGCTTCATGGTATGAATGCAGCACTGTGTATTCCGACAGAAGTTGTACGCCTCGTTATATACTTTCCTGACACCCTTCGGTGCATAATGTAGGAAGAATACGATGACTATATGAACTGAAAACAAGCTCCCAAGGTTGATAAGTGGGATGAGGTAGGAGTTACCGTTCTTATCAAGGACATCCTCCATCTTTTTTCCAATCAACTCTCTCTTCTCATTAAATCTCTTTTCCATTTCCTCATCACTACCAAACTTAATATGACCCTCTTTCACATCGTTGACATACTTTACTAATTCGGCAATATAACCCTTCATAGTACCCTCGAATGCATTTTGTTCTGAATCTAATAGTTCATTATACCAATTCAATATGCCTTCCATAGGACCGAGGTTGGCTCCAAAAACAATAGAATCTCCCTCGATCTTTATTTCATTGATGGACTTTTGTTTAGTATTACTATCAGGTTCTGCTGGTGTACCAGCATCAAGCTCGCCTTCTAGTGCAGCATTAGTCAATCCCTCTTCAATCTCATTATTATCAGTATTGTTCTGTTCATTATTGTTTTCACAAAAGTTAGATATGTTGTTGTTCTCGGCTTTCGCCTCCTCTTTTTGACCAATTTTGTTACTAATAGTGCTAGATGGACTATCACCCATAGACGGACTACCCATATCAGCATCACCAGACTCTGTTGCCGATCTCTTTCTAGGACTAATTGCAGTAAGAGCCCTTCTACCAAATGATTCAGCACTACGGCGTGCCTTCTTTACCTTCCTACTAGCTCTACTAGCCAAACTATCGGCACTACCCGGTGGTTGTTGTAAGTCCTGTGAGTTTGACTGGAACACAGACTGACCAAATACATAATGACTATCCTTATTCATGCGGCGACATATAGCAGGATCCATTGCATTTGTTTGAACATTATCATCATCCGAAGATTCGACCTCATCCCCATCCTCGGGTCGTTTCTCTTCACCACTACCACGACGATCCCTTCGGCGGCGTCTACCTATTTCATCTGCGGCACCAAGGGTAGCAAGACCTGCAGCCGCCGCCGCACTGCCACTACCACTATTACTACCACCAGAATAATCAGATGAAGAGTCATATCCACACACCAAAGGGACGTATAAGATTGTCATGATAAATAACATTGACAATAAATAGTACCTATTACCAAATACCACCTTGATAAACCTTGCAATGAATCTAATACCCCGGGTAAACAATTTCATCATAGTTGAGATTAATGTTGACATAATTGTTGACATGATGTGCCAGTAAAACGAGTACCAATTTGACATCACACTAACGTAATTAATCTCAATGTTGTACCCATAATGGAACATTGACTTTTTCAATAATACATAAACACTCCAAATGCAACAAATGCTCCATAACATTTTCCATAATAAAGACCCATAAATGGTCAAAATAATTGTAGACACCTCCACAAAGTAGTTAATACATATGAGGCTAATACCGGCAAATACCTTTGCAAAGCAACAACAGGCTGTCCAAATACCACTGAAAGTTGTGCATATATAGTTCACTAACGGCGGATATAAACAACAAGCTATGTATGGTGGCATCGTACATTTTAAATATCCCAATAGTTGTATTAGAAACTCCAAAGATAATGTATGACAGACACTTGTAGTAATGGAACCACTACAAAATCGACCAATTGCATGGCGCCACTGCTCAACACTAACACCCATATTGATGAACAGTTGAGTTTATAAAGTAAAAGGTATAAATGGTGACTTACTTATACGGCTAGAGATAGGGACATTTAAACTGATATTATGGGGGCCACTCCATTTTTTCAAGGATACCACTGATGAGTTGGATGTGGAGGATACGACGTCATAATAATAATTTGCTTACAAGCAAAGGTAGTGGTATTGTAGGTCGAGGGAAATAGACTAGTCGATGCAATACAATGATTAGTTTGTTGGTGTTTTAATCACTATTCTAACGGTTTATATAGATTTTACTGCTACAATGCAAAACAATTAGCAACAATTAACTAAAACACACCAACACCCAATCAACAACATAGAATCTTATTTAAAATCACCATCCAGAAACAACATTGATAAGAGTTTAAACCAAATTCTGGTCAACCTCGTGGAGTAGGTAGACACCCACATCGAGGCTTTGAAACAGTAACTATTGCATTTCAAGGAGAAGTCGAGCATGCTGATTCAATGGGTAATAGAGATACTATTAAAGCTGGTGATGTCCAATGGATGGTAAGTAAAAGAAAGATATGAATGTATATTTATATTTTATATTTTTATATACACATGTATTTGCGTTGATTTACACATGCTCACATATTCATATATCTACATCATATTACATACTAGACTGCTGGAAGAGGTATTATTCATCAGGAGTTTCACAGTAATGAATTCTCAAAGAAAGGAGGAGTCTTTGAGATGTGTCAGGAAAGTCCACGGTATCGTTTTATTGATATGAATTCATGTAATCAATATGAAGTTTGATTTGTCTTTATTTAATTGCCATTGAAACCCACATATTCTAACAGAAGTTACAATCATCTCTCCTCATCTTCTTACATCTTGAACAACGCGCATTTTCCAGCTATGGGTAAATCTACCAAAGAAAGATAAGATGACAAAGCCGGGGTATCAACCGATTGTTGATTCAGATATACCATCGGTAGATATATTTGGAAAAACAGGTAATGGAGAAGCATGTACTGCCGATGCAGTTGGAAAGGTAAGAATTATTGCTGGGTCATTTGAAGGAACAAAAGGACCGGCATCTACCTTTTCCCCAGTAGAGCTATGGGATGTATCAATCAATGAACCATCAACTGTAGAGCTTCCTTTTCCAGATAACTACAACTGTATATTGTTTGTACGTCGAGGAAAGATTGATGTTATTGGAAGTGATGAGAAGAAGAAGCACGTCGGAGCCCAAGCGGTTGCCATCATGGAAAAGAGCGGAGGAAGTACAGTTCGTATCGAATCGGGAGAAGCAGATACCAGTGTGTTGATAATGGGAGGGCAGCCCTTGAATGAACCAATTGCAGCAAGAGGGCCCTTTGTGATGAATACTTTTGACGAGATAATGCAAGCAAACAGAGATTACCAAACTGGGAACTTTGGTACATGAGACAAAGTGGCAACTTCATTGCATGAGAAGAATGCATCAGAGTTTCCCTGATATGCATGAATTTAATTGACATAGTCCTAATGACAGGCTTTGATACCTCGTTCATTTCTATACTATTTAAGCATAAAAATATGTACATATTAAAGCCATACTATGATCTAGACGGCTTGCTCCCTCTATTAACAATAATTACCTCTTTAACGCCGTATCACAACTCATGGGCTTAGATACGGAAATATACCGTATCTGAAGGCAACTCACAAATAGGGTTTTCTAAAAATATATTTGTGTATTTTCGGCATTCTATAGAGCAAGAAATATATAAAAAATACACAAAAATACACGTATTTTGAACCGTATTTGACTAAAATATACGTATTTGAGGGGCTTACGGTATTTACAGTATCCTTTTGTACGTATAGTTTACGTAGGGTGTATTTTATTGTGTATTTTGGCAATTTTCATTGTGTATTTTTAGAAAACCCTACTCACAAAATAGTTGGTGAAAGAAAGCAGCTTTATTACGCCTCTTTGAGAGTAAATATGCGTGTGTAGACATCACAATAAAGCTTTCCTAGAGATATACATATAACTGCAACATATTGCATAATAAGTGTATAGTTTGTGGACTAGAATTAGAGGACATACAACAAGAAATACAACCACAAAAAAAGTATTATCATGAATCAAGTAAAACGAATGCAAGGCAGATATGGTGGAGGTGTCAATAGTAGTGAGGTATTAGATGGGCCACCTCGAGGTATGAGAAAGCCAATTGAACCAGAATCTTCTGCTGATAATGATGGTTATAATGTTAGTACTCCTAATGATTACGAACCTGAAGCTTCTGTTGAAGATGAAGTAAAGGCAGATGATGCAGTATTAGATTTAGCAGAACTTGAACAATTGCAAGAGGAGGCTGAGAGGATGAAGGGATTGGGGAATAAACATATGGCAGCTCAGGTGAGTTTGGATTATACCGTGTTTATAATTTGGTTATTGTATTGGTTCGCATATGGAGCACTATGTAATATATATATTTTTGCTCACATCATATGCACATTATTTCTCATAGGAATATACAAGAGCATATAATGCCTACTCAGCAGCCTTGCAACTGTCTCCTGTTGGTCCATCTTCCCATGTTTTTCTATCCAACCGTGCAGCCTCTTTGTTATCATTGAAACGATACTCAGCTGCTGCAGTTGATGCTCGTCGAGCAGTTGCTTTGGCCCCAACTTTTGGAAAAGCTCATGCTCGATTGGGACAAGCCCTGTACTTCTTAAAACAGTATAGAGGTGCAGTTGAGGCATATGAGGATGCATTAAAGTTTGAAGAAGAAGATGGAAATGGAGGGAATAGTGCTGTAACACGTGCCTACTTGCAAAAAGCAAAGGAGAAATTAGCAAAGCAGGAGGAGAAGGAAAGGAGGAAGCAACAACTTGCAGGCGGTGATTCACCAGGTGGCGGCGGCGGAGATGAAAGTACATTGGCTGGAGAGGAAAGTATTAACCCAACAATTGCATACTCTGTTGCTACTGAAACAGATCAAAACAAACATGGTGTTGCTGGCGGAATGCGAGGTAGTTCGCAGCGCGTTAGTGCAGTTGCTGCTGGAGAAACAGCTGCCAATGGTCTACAAAAGATGGCAATTAAAGAATATGAAGAGAATGATGATCAAAATCACAGCAAACCTCCAATGGGTAGTTTGACCACAGGTCCAATGGGAGGACCAGCACAGCAAAAGCCTGAAGGGGAACGCCGTTCTGTACCACCACCACAACAATCCTCTGCTCCACTACAAGATGATGAACCCGATCCAGACTTTGACGAGGCATTACGCTTACAACGTCGAGCTACACACTTCCTCACATCCAAACAATATAAAATTGCAGTAGATGAATTCTCCTCGGCATTATTCCTTGTGCCGGATGATCCAGTATTAACTCCACAATTGCATGTTGGACGGGCACATGCCTTGAATGGACAGGAAAGATTCGAAAGCGCCAAGAATGATGCAATAATGGCATTAAAACATATCTTAAGAGATAGAGACGAAGATGTTAGTGCAGCTGAAGCTTACTCTGTCTTGGGGAAGAGTTTGTACTACTCTAAAGATTATCAAGGATCGATTGAGGCACTGGAGGAGTGTGAACGAATTTGGAAGGATAATGGAGGAAAGTTGAGTGTATTCGATGAGGCATATCTAGATCAATGTCGAGAGGCCTTGGATGCAGGATTAGGCGCTGATGTCGATGATGGGAAGAGTATCATCAGTCATCATACTGTGAAGAGTGTTGTAACTTGCATGAAGGAAGGTAGAAGTGTATCGAACATTCCAAAGCTCAAGCCTCCTAGATTTGTATCAAGAGAGAAGGCTCTCCAAACAGTTCCCAATCTTCCCCCTCCTCCCAAAAGTTGGCCTCTACAGTCTCCTACATCACCAACATCTATATCAAGTGGACCCGAACGAACTGTCACTTTCCTTTCCGATGCCATGGGGATCAAACTGAACCGTAGCACAGATGGCCTAGTACGTGTAATGTCTGTTGCCAATCTACCACTTGGATCACCTATCTTGAGGAAGGGAGATGTTTATGCTGGTGACTTGGTACGAGAGGCTGGAGGAGTCGACTTACGTCGCCCAATAACAGCAACTATGTGGGGAGACACGGTGGCACTAATTAAGATGGCACCTCGGCCACTAAAGCTTATTGTCGCAGAGGAAGTGTCAGGATTCGACCGCACTAGTACGATCCCAAAGACATATGATACTTTACCAACTATATCCACCGGTCCCGAACGGATTGTAACTTTCACAGCGGAGACAATGGGGATCAAACTCAATCGAGGCACTGATGGTATCGTTCGGGTGCTATCTGTCGTAAATTTCCCACCAGGATCACCCAATGAAAGGCAAGGCGAGATCAACGCTGGTGATTTAGTTCGAGAAGCTGGCGGTGTTGACTTACGAAGACCCATTGACTCTACTATGTGGGAACAGACCTGTGAAATGATTAAGAATTCACGACCAATACAATTCATTGTTGCCAAGGAACTGGGTGCAAGTGCTTCTGCTGAAATCTAATTATGAATGTCGTGTATGTATTGTGTGATGTGATCAATGTTAATGTGATGTAAAGATGTATTGAGTTAAGAGGCTGGTGAGGCCATATATTTTGTACAACAGATAATAGCTCTATCATCAAGAGTTGCATGTAGTACTTTGTCTATAAAGTTAGCATGTTCTATGTTAGTACTATCATGAATTATGTCTACCAATTCTTCAAATGGATCGGTACGGTGTCAAGTGACAGGACGGTATCTTGCGTTGTTTGAGTTGTTTTGGTGTTTTTTTAGTTTGTTTGTTGGTGAGTTAAGTTGCAGCGGCTATCCTCCTATTATATTGCAGTACAGTATTATTAAGATGGATGCTAATATAGAGGATAACGATAATATAGTACAACGTCTTAGGGGGAATCTTAAGGCAAATGAATTAAGTTCATTTCTTGTTGCTGAGAATGTTTCGAGTCCAATGGCCTGCAAAATCCGTTTATCACAACTCACCAACGCAACGTCTGTTCCAACGAAAAAGTCGACCGAGCAAGGATTACGAAGTAGTATGAATGGGATTGTAGCAAATCAGAATGATATCAATCGAAAGCGATCTTGTTTTGATCTATTAACTCCAACTGAGACGGTAACATTATCCGCTGCGTTTCTCCCTCCTGACTGTTTTGATGATATTGAATATACAAGCGAGAAGTCTTTGAATGATACACACCGGTGTGAAGATGCAATAATCTCTGCGCTCGTTAATTCACACCTTTCAGGTGGCGCATCACCTGACGACACTTGGAAACATCAGGTGATACTAGGTACTCTTCATTCATATGTGATTTCAGGCAATGAGCACACATTAAAGGAGTCGTTATCAAGTGCTTTGGCAATTCAACAACAAAGTGGTTCTGGTGGCGGAATTAACAAAATTGATCCTAGTATTATTGATCTTAAAGATGACAGTGGAAAGACAGCTCTACACTATGCTTGCAGTCGACAAAAGAATTCAACAGTTCAAACACTTGTTAATTTTGGTGCCGATTGTTCAATACCTCAAGATGACGGCTTGACACCAAGTCACATTTGTGCAAAGGGGCTGGATGATAAGATCTTATCCATAATACTATCAGCGACATATCCAGTACGGCCAAATCCAAATGCCATAGACAAACAAGGTAGAACTCCAATGTACTTGGCTGCAGTGGAAGGAAGAGGGGGAAGCGGTGATAGTGAGAGTAATGCTATGGCTCTTGATAGATGTCTATCGGCCCTCGATGCCTGGGGTGGCCAATTCTTGGTTGAGTCTCCTAAGGATCTTTTGCACCCAGTTCATTGTGTTTCTGCAAATTGGAAAGCCGAAGATCTATCGGTGATTCTCTCTCATTGCAACTACCGATATCCACTAACAAGTGGTAATGGTAGTTCACTTAGTGCCATGTTTCAATATCCTATTCATGCTGCACTAATATCTTTGAGGAGACACATCCATGTAGTCTTTCAGACAAACGAAGATGGTTCAATGAATGCCGAATTCATACCCTTGTTGCCATCGTTGGTAAAGACAGTCCAAACATTACTAGAGCATGGTTTTGAGCCAAATGAAAGATTCGAAGGTATTGTAGGACAAGGAGATACTTTCAAGGGTTTTTCTTGCTTCTTTGGGTTTACTCCTCTCCAAGTATTGGCTCTAGCTGCATTAGACGCAAGAGCAATACAGTTGACAAAACAAGAGCTCGAAGAGAATGATGCTTTGACTTTGGGTATATTGAGAAACATTATGAAAGCCATTCAGCAACTAGCTGAACTGTTATGCAAGAATGGAGCAAGGATTAATCTTCCTCCTCCACCAACCACACGTCTTGATCGACCTACTCCAACTGGCTGCTACTCGCTCAAGGACGCTCTTGATGATCCAGAGACTTCAACTCTTCAGAAAGGCAATCGAGAAGAATTAAAGCTCGACGGAAAGGATAAGGAAATTATCAATCTTTTGGGAGGTTTCGATAGATTAAATGCGGCTCAGAAAGCTTTTGTCGTGATCAAGTCTACCAGAAACACCGACAAATCAATCAAGATTGAAACCACATCTATAGATTCGGATGCACCAGGTGGTAGCGATAGCAACTCATGTGCAATCTGTTGGTCTGAGTTTGGCATTATATCCAATAGGAAACATTTGTGCAGAGTAAGCCAACGATATGTATGTAACGACTGCAGTATGAAGCGGCTGGTTGTAAATGGTTCAGAACAAAGAGTATCTGATGGCCAGTACCTACTTCCGATTTCTAAAGCTAGAAAGGCAGCGGCAAGAATACAAGCTTATCGACAAGAGCAGATGAAGAAACAACGTCAAAGTGTATCTCAAGCTCGAGCATCCCTAGGCCTCAAATCAACCGATGGATCTGGTAACTCCGATGACGATTCGAGCAAGACTGAGCTTTCAACACAAGATCGAATATCGAACGCTTTATTAGGCTTGGGCCAAATGAAAGATAAAGTCCTTGAAAGAGGGGATAAACTTAATTCCCTTCAAGAAAAGTCGGAAGCTTTAGAACAAGCAAGTGTGGACTTTGCCAACATGGCAAAAGAGCTGAATAGAAGTCAGAATAGTTGGTTTGGTTAGATTAGTTTAAAGCTAAGTGAACTGTTTAAAGAGCTAATAATAAAGGCAGGGAAAGACTACAAAGCAGCTCAACACTACTCGGTATCCTAAAAATTGGCCAGCACAAGAAAATTATTTACCACAACACTCAACATCACTCGACAGACCCCTACTCGACCTCATAATATTATCCATCTCTCCCTTGGATATGCTAAATCGTTAATTAATTTAAGGATGTATTAGTATAGACCTTAGAATCACTCGTTGGTAGAGGTTAAAGCTTTGTGGTAGTAAAAAGGGCTGGTTATACCAAATAAGGATGATATTGTCATTGGAAAAATCGATATGGACCAGTACCAGCCTATGGTTGGTTCTTCTAATCCTTGCCCCTACTGTTGCTTTCCAATCGACGCATGTGATATCGAGGGCTGATCGTTTGCAGGACAGATCTCGTTGTTTTGAGCATATAATATGCACAAGTATATCAACAACGATGTATCGACGTCATGATAATTTGATAGGCCCGTCTACGAAGTTGCATATGGTCAGGAACATAGATCTACCTGAAGCTATAGTCTTTTATGGTGTAGAGAGTATGATGGAGAATCATTCATCTGATGAGAGCTCATTTACCCTACGGCCAGGCATCATTCGTTTGTTAAACGAATGTAGAGATGTCGGAACTTCCTCTCTACTGTTAAGTGAAGTCGCCGATGACACGGAGGAGAGCCTAGCATTGTTTCAAACGGCATACGAGCAATCAGGTTCAGATGATGGAAGCGAGGGCCTGCATGTACTCATGAAGAGTGACGATCCAGTTCTCAGCTTCCGATGTCTCTCCTCCGAGTTCACGATACCAACCAGCCCCGAGCAAGGTGAGGCTGGTACCTCCGATACATATGAAGTTGACCCAGTAGATGACGAAAGCTTGGAATTGTACAATCTTCAAACTAGCGGTAGATCTCCAAGTCCAGCATTCCTCCTAGATGCACTTCGATCAGTTCATATAGACCCCAGGGGATTTGGCGGTTCTTCTGGCTTTGGACGTGGCCAGTGGATAGATCCCAGACGATCACCAATGACGGCAAGAACTGTAGTCTTCATTGCAGGAGATAGAGTATCTACCAGTAAAGATAGTACTTTGCAAAGGGTGAAAGAGCGATGTGATGCAGCCCGAGCGGCTGGCTGTCGAGTCATTTACTTGGAAAACTTAGAAGGGGAATTCCAAGATGATACACAAACCATGTCACTTTGTGATGCTGTTGTTGATACATACGGAAATGACAATCCACGTGATCTTCAGCCCATATCATTAGATGCAATATCAACTCCGGGAGACTATTGGTTGAATCCACCAAACCAGAGAGATGAGTTTGGGAATTCAGTATCGATTGATGAACTTGTTGAGTGGTATCGTACAGAGAGAGAATCGGGCGAGGCTTCTGCCAATACTGATCATATTAAAGCCGAGGAAGAAATGAGTGAAGACGAAATGGCAAAGATATTGGCTGATTTGGATGGTATATGAGTGTTATGATAAGTATACCGCTTGCCAAATTGGTCCATGCTCGCGTTAGGCACAGCATCGTTTTATGCATTTGAGTCTCCTTATTGCGTCATGACAAATTTGTTCCACATACTAATTGACGGTCAACGAATATCAATTATGAAAACACTATTTATGATAATAATGTGTTGTGCTTGGATTTGAGAAGAAAAGTTGCAATTTTTGGAGAGTTAATCGAGAGACATAAAGATACGAACATACCCATCTATTGCTTGAAAAAGATGTTAGGCTTTTCAATTACCAAACAATACATCAGTTATTATCATCAAGCAATACTATCTTCAAACCTTTAATCAAATAGAAGTCTCTTCATAAAAGACTATCAATACGAAAGTTACACCGAAATTACGAGAAAATTCGAATTTAATGGCTCTCGGTGGTATGAACACCATATACACCAGTTAAACTGCAAGCATTACGCACAATAGTAAATATATAAAAAATAGACACATTTGTCATTAGTATATTTCAGAATCAGCAGAAAGATCCTTACAATAAAGTTGGTTAGTTGGTGCAATATTTAGTGTTAAGGTGCACCTAGATATTTTCGAAGTTAATTGTTTGTTGGAGGTATCAAATGACAACAGATTACATGTCAGCACATCTTATTCAACATTCAAGTATACGGAGAAATCTTCAATTGTATTATGTCTTCTTTTATGAAGACATTATGTTCATATCATATGAACATAAAAAAACAGAGAGGATTAATTCAATAAAAGACCACCACTAACGATTATTATTAAATACAATACTTTCATGTTTATTTACAATCCCTTTTCTTTACATTATCTTTTCTATTTACTAGGGTTTTCAATACCTATATATATTTCATATCGTATGTCTGTTCCTGGAAAGTATTAACCAACTAAATTGAACTGAATCCCCAATACAGTGAAGGAAGATGCCGCACCCCCACAATTCTAAAACCCTCAAACATATATCAACTCCTCAAACAAACCTAAAACTGTCTAATACAGTGGAATATATCTCATACAAACTTAGTACACCACCCTTAAAAATCTAAACAGCTGTTGCCATTGAAGAGTTCACGGGGCTAACAGAACGAACTTGGTGTAATTGCAACAATGGGTCATTATTGTCCAATTCGAATAATGGATCATACTCATCACTATGATGAGATGACTCATCAAAAGATGATTCATCAGCACCACCAGTGGGTGATGGGTGGAAGTGACCGTTATTAACCTTGCAGATGGAATAGTCAACTTGAGGGGCAACGGGAGCAGAGATTGTCAACTGAGGCACAGCTGGCATAGGAGGCACCTTCTCAACAGGCTGCTGCCGATCTTGTTGGTATAATTGCCGTAACATGGCAGCATCATACGCCCTTGGTGACGAAGTGGGTGATGCATCAGGTGATATAGTTTTCTTCCTCGATGACTTTCTCTTACCACTGCTTGCCCTTTTGGTACGACGCACGGGTGGTGCCGCCTTCTCATCCTCCTCCGCGTCTTCACCAACCATCTCCTTCCACTCAATCATTTCAACCTTGTATTCATCAAGTTCACGCGCCGCAATCCTGGCAACATACTGCTTAGTTTCCGGATCACTCGTATCAAGTGTAGCCCATCGTTTCGAGATGACCCGCGATAGTTCAAGGAAACCAATCTTACCATGACTCTTCCTATGCTTCCTCTTCTGACGTTTGCCGGGTCCGGCGTACCAATCGGGTAATAACTTAATATTGCGATATCTGCGCGGCACGTCCTGTTGGTAAGACTTCTTGCTATGGATGGACTTATCGGCATCAGGTCCAGCCGTGGTTTGAATGATGTACTCTCTTTCAATTTGGAAGAAGATATGGTAGGCGGTTAGAGGCCGCATGGGCTTCTTGATATCAGTGTTATTAACAGCAGATGATGAAGATGATGATGTAGAAACCTTCCTACGCTGCTGTCTTGGCATTGGTTCAACACATTCATAGTCATTCATGGCCGCAGCCTCAGCTGCCCGTGCCGTTGGTTTGCGTGCCTTCTTTGGGCGGAGACTTCGGCGTTGTGGACTAGCGGCGGCGGTGATAGATGAACTCATATTGTTTGTACTGTTTTAATTGCAATTAGTTATTATATAGTATATGATTTGGAGGTGTAATGTGTTTGCTCTATTGCCTTGAGAAGGAGGAGGGTGCACCGATAGATCTTATTATGAGCCACACACAATGCAAGATCGCGCACATGCTAAATTTTCATGTGCATCATGCGTTGGAATGTGTGTCACATCTAACTCAACGCTCGATACATGGGTCCAACGCTCACAAAAACGGGTAAATAATTGAATATACTGGATTGTCATTTTCGGTCATAGCCGTTGAATCTTAGGTATCGTGGGATACCAAAAGGTATCCTCAAACCTCCTTGAACTTTGATGGAAGTTGTTGCTTTTCTACTGCCTTTGAAGCAGCCACTTGTGCCCAATATCTTTGGATACCGCCATGGATAAAAATGCACTGAGAGACCGGCACTCTTTGGGACTGGGTTGTGTTTTTATACAGAGGAACTCGTACTTAGTGGATACTTGTGACTCGATGGTCATAGTGACTAATTTGAAGCAGCCTAAACATGAAACATGATCACTGTCCTTTGATCAATACTCACTCTCCTCTTGATCATGCATACTGCCCTTTCACGAGATTGCAGAGCTCATAAATCAAACAATCAGCTTGAACATATTACAACTCGATTAGACATTGCAATACGATCTTGATAAAACAAACATTAAGCTATCGACAAGAAGATATGAGTGCTACAGAAATGATTGATTTCTCCATCGATACCGAGATGCTTGATGCATCCATATCGTCATACTCTTATGAAGACTTCCTCTCCTGTGCTCCGAGTCAGCCATGTGCTACTGGCACTACTACTCAACGATGTATCTCTGATGGTACCTATTCTACTGCTGATGTGAGCATCGATGATTCCTCGAGTAGCAGCACGCCCATTACTTCCGATGGATATACCAATATTCTAAATGCATACGATGTATCCTCTACCATCCTCGGAACAGGTAACTACGGTGCCGTCCGTGAATGTACACACCGTATATCAGGGATCAAGTATGCTGTTAAGACCATCGATAAGTCGAAGGTATCAAGATTCGATCATATCAAACGAGAGGTACAACTTCTAAAGGCAGTTGATCATCCTAATATCATGAAAATGATCGACTACTTTGAAGATGAAGATTATGTTCATATCGTTACTGAGGTATGCACTGGTGGCGAGCTCTTTGATCTTGTAGTTGATAGTACTACAGACAATGGATGTTTACCGGAAGATCAAGCGATGTCGATCATCAAGGCACTTCTCGATTCGGTACAATATCTTCATAGTAAAGATATTGTCCATCGTGATATCAAGCCAGAGAATCTTCTATTCTCCTCGAGTGATGAAGGGGCAATAGTCAAACTTATAGACTTTGGTCTATCGAGAAGACACGGTGCAAACGATGGTAACATGACCAATCAGGTCGGAACCCCCTATTACATGTCACCTGATATACTTAAAGGCAGTTACGATAGAACATGTGATCTATGGGCAGTTGGTGTAGTTTGTTACATCTTATTAACAGGGTACCCCCCGTATAACGGGAACGATGACTCTGAAGTTCACGCAAGTACAGAGAAGGGACATGTCGTCTTCGAACGACAAGTATGGGGCAATCTAAGTAAGGCTTCCCGTGATTTTGTTAGAAAGTTACTATGTTCAAGCTGATTGTTTGATTTATGA
>Ga0214481_100484_pt1 | contig 20354 bp, 12 predicted proteins | sample M1_20Mar14CPVII9_4_FD_165057 | JGI IMG/M metagenome (GOLD analysis project Ga0214481, IMG submission 165057) | Marine eukaryotic communities from Monterey Bay, California, United States - M1_20Mar14CPVII9sort6BwellG10 | ecosystem: Environmental > Aquatic > Marine > Unclassified | place: USA...
TCAAACCTGGAGAATCTTCTCGATCGCGTATTAAAGCAATTTGGATCGATCGAGATTCTCGTCAATGGTGCCGGTACTAATAGTGCGACTCCATTTTTAGAAATACCGGAAGATGAATATGATCGAATATTTCGAATTAATATGAAGGGCGTATTTCTTGCTTGCCAAGTATTCGGGAAATACTTTGTTGAGCGAAATCAGGGAGGTTCAATTATTAACGTTGGTTCGATGTCCGGCGTCATTCCTCTTTCACGGGTGTTTACTTATTCTGCGACCAAAGCCGCCGTGCACAACATTTCTAAAAACCTTGCCCGTGAGTGGGCTCCACTGAATATTCGAGTGAACACTCTCGTTCCCGGTTTCTTTCCAGCAGAGCAAAACAAAAAAGTGTTAACCCCTGAGCGTGTGGAGCAAATTATGGGGCACACGCCGATGAATCGATTCGGCGAAGCTGGAGAATTGATCGGAGCAACTTTGCTGCTTGCCGGCGATGCCGGCTCATTTATCACCGGTACGGAAATGGTTGTCGATGGTGGCTATGCCGCCATGACAATTTAAACGAAGCCGATGAAGGCTTAGAGGCTAAAGCAAAATCGAGTGGGTTGACGCTACTTGTTTTGGCCGTTGCCCGCCTTCTTTTTGCCCGATCCCGATTGCTTTTTCTTGTTAGTTTTATTTGCGCTCGCTTCAATTGCCGCTCGTTCCTCTGCGGGACTGAAGTCTGGGTTAGGCTTCACTGGGATCGCTGCTTTGACATTGGTTTGCCAGGATTGCAGGTTGTTCATAAGCTCGGCAACGACTTGAGGGTTTTGCTCAGCAACGTTGTCGGCTTCGCTGATGTCGTTGGCCAGGTTGTAAAGCTCGAGATTTCCCGTTTCAAAAAACTGCATCAATTTCCATGGTCCTCGCCGTACAACACTGCAAGGGCGTGAGCGGAAAAGCGGATCTCGTTGTTCTGCGGAATGTCCTTGACCGTAAGAATTTAAATAAGCAGGGAAATGCCAGTACAACGATCGCGGGACGCCATCAATGTTGAAGTTGTTTGTTTTTTGATCAAAGAGCGGTAGCAGGTTTTTGCCATCGAGTACTTGGGATTCCGGGAGGGGAGCTCCGGCGATGCCACAGAGTGTGGGGTAGAGATCGACACCGGTGATTGGTTCGCTTGATTCAGTTCCGGGGGCGACTCGACCTGGCCAATTGACAAAAAATGGAACCCGGATTCCTCCCTCGTAGTAGGTTCCTTTGTAACCTTTGAGAGGTGCCATGTCGGTGGCGGGCCCGTAGCCACCGTTGTCTGAATAAAACAAAATGACGGTGTTGTCACGAATCTTTAGCCGCTCAAGGGTCTTAATGATTTTCCCAACTCCATCATCGACTGCCTGGATCATGGTCGCCATTTTGACATTGTTGTGAAGTTTACCGGGCTCTTTCCCTTGGTATTTTTGGACGAGCTCTTTTTTGGGTTGAATGGGAGTGTGAACAGCGAAGTGTGTGAGGTAAGCCATCCAGGGTTTGGTTTGGTTGTCTTCAATGAATTGGCAGGTTTCGTCTGTAAGCCGATCGGTCAGGTACTCATCTTTGTCCGCCCCTTTGAGACTTGGGATGTTGTTGTGCGGCGGGTAGTAGCCTCGGGGAGGGCTGCCGCTGTGCGTGCCACCAACATTGACGTCGAATCCGTAGGGGATTGGATCGTCACTCAGATGCCATTTGCCAATCGATGCTGTCGTGTAACCTGACTTTTGAAGTTGCTGAGCCCATGTTTGGATTGCGGGGTCGAGAGTGTCGACGCCTGGTATGTGTTCCAGACGCCGATAGGTGGATTTCCCTCGTGGGCTAGTGCCAACGTTGTAGATGCTATGTCTTGGGGTGTACTGACCGGAAAGCAGGCAGGCACGAGCCGGCGCACAGTTGGCAGCACAGGAATAAGCGTTGGAGAAAATCATTCCCGACTTTGCGAGCTTGTCGAGTTGAGGCGTTTCATAGAAATCAGAGCCCATGTAACTCGTGTCGCGCCACCCAAAGTCGTCGAGAAAAATCATCAAGATGTTAGGCTGTTCCTGATCAAATTTTGGGGTCTCGCCGAAGGTTAGTTGCGGAGAACTCAAGATGAAACAGCTGAATAGCGAGACAGCAATGGCGCGGAGAGAATTGGGCAACACGGGGGACCTCTGGGGTTTACATCGAAACAGAGCGAGAAATTGTTTGCTGAACGCAAGCAGTTTATTAGAGATTTTAGTGCAGTTTCTGGCGTAGTTCCAGAACTTAAGAGGAAGATAATTCCACCTCTAGCGAGAAATTATCCAACTCTGCAGCGGCAAACAGATTGTGGATTTCTTTTAGTGCAGATTCTAGATAGGGCGTTAGCGGGCGTTTTCCCCATATCGGTGCAGGCCAAGCCGGGTCGGACTGATAACGCACGATATGGTGAATGTGCAGTTGCGGCGTTACGTTACCAAGTGCAGCAACATTTAATTTGTCGCCGTTGAAGAGTTCCATGATGGCCAGGCTGAATATTCGTGACTCTTTCCATAGCTGTTCGTGTTCTGTTAATGATAAATCGATGGTGTCGGACGTATCCGGAATTTCTGGAATCAGAACGAACCAAGGGTAGTTAGAGTCATTGATTAGCAAGACGCGGCACAATTGGAAATTCCCAAGGTGCACACCATCGCGTTGGAGATCAGGGTGGAGTTCGAATTTGCTCATGCGTTTTGGGATACGGGTGGTGAGGCAGAGTTGTTTATTTAAGCGAAGGGTCGAGAGTCGACAATTTGAAGTCTTTGACGACGTTTTCTTTCGAATCGTTGAAATCAAAATATAGTTCGCTATGCACGTTGTAGTTTTCGGGGATGACTTCTTCTGACTCGTTAAATGTTGAGAATTTCGCAATGGACTCCGGTAAGAGGGCAAGCGGCCAGGGGGTCGCTGAGTTGGATTTGGTGATGAGGATGTTGTATTTCGTACCAATAATGTCAGGGTTGTTATCGGAATAGGCAAGTTGAAAAAATCCGTCCTGATTGGTGACGCCATATGCCAGATTCAAGATTTCGTTGTTGTCATCTCTCAGGTTGGCGGGAATGAAAACAATGGCGGCCCCGGAAACCGGTTCACCGTCAAGCGTCACAGTACCGCTTACATTGGCTGTACTTGTAACCGCGGGAACCGAGTTCTGGCAGCCGGGAATTGCGACCAGCCAAAGAGCCAGAAGACATGTTGAAATTAATTTTACTTTATTGAAATTTCTCAACATGACCGACCTCCAGAATCTTTCAAACGGGTGTCTTGTTCTGAGAGGGGCGGAAGGGGAGTTTCGAGGATACCCTTTGCTTTGGGCCAGATTAGCATTGCTTCAACTACCATCCATAATTGCAGGATCAGTGTTATTGTTCCGATGGTTGCAACGAGGTATTTATCACTACTGTACCACCATCCGCTCTGTGCATTAAAAAGCTGCCAGATCAATGCCCAGCCTGGAAGTACAATCATGAAGATCATTGGGATCAGCACAAATCCAATTGGTTTGTTACGCCGCCAAAGATAAAAGGTTATCACCATGAAAGCGAGGCCTGCCAGTAGTTGGTTGGTTGCACCAAATAAGGGCCATAGTAATAGGCCACCTGACCCCATGCCGCTGGGGCCTTTCAGCATCGCAATCATTCCGCCGAGGGTAACGGCAGTTAGGGTCGCAATGTAAATATTTTTTAGCGGTGGGATTTTGAGTGTGCCTCCCAGTTCTTGGATCACGTATCGTTGGAGCCTGGTGGCGGAGTCCAGTGTTGTGGCTGCGAAGCAGGCGACGAGGACCGCGATAATTCCAATACCAAGTTTTAATGGAATGCCCAAAACATTCAGAAAGTTTGCACCTCCCTCGACAAATGCTCCGATCTTACTGGGGAGTGTAAACGACGACCACGATTTTTCTTCGCCGAGTTGGTAAGTTTTCCGCCATGCTTCCCGGTGGACAAGTGGTTCACCCGTGACTTCGCTGAGTACGGGTTGGTAGCTGATTTGTGGGGTGCCATTTAAAAGTCCTGTGTTTTGTTTCGTGAACTTGCCCATTCCCACGCCGGCACAGCAGGCAAGTATCACGACAACGGCCAATGCTCCTTCTAAAAGCATGGCTCCGTATCCGATGGGGAGGGCATCTTCTTCATTCGCAAGTTGTTTGCTGCTGGTGCCGCTACTGACTAAACAATGGAACCCGCTGATGGCCCCGCAGGCGATGGTGATGAACAGGAATGGCCAGATGGGCGGTGTGTTTTTTGGCAACTCCTGAGTGATGGCGGGGGTTGAGGCAAAAAGGTCAGCCTTGCCTGTGAGACTCGCAATGACTAGTCCGACGACTAAGAGGAACAGGGCAACAAATAACTGGTGACTATTAATGTAATCTCGCGGTTGCAGCAACCACGAGACTGGAAGCACCGAAGCGATTGCGCAATAGATTAAAAGAATTACCGTCCACCCTACAATTGGGTTGCTGACCGGAAGTGTGATTGGAAGGTGATAGGCTCCAACATAGATTGCTAAATAAATCAGTACGAGTGAAATTGCAGACATCGGCAATAATTGATGGGATCCTTTGCGCATCATGATGCCAAAAACGATTGCAATCGGTAGTGAGACCCAAACTGCTAAAACGGATTCTGGATAAACCTTGAAGATGATGGCGATGACCAACCCAAAAATAGCTAGAACGACCGTCAATGCAAAAAAGAGAGCGAATAGGAATAGCAGTTTCGTTCTTGGTGAAATGAGGCGTCCAGCAATTTCGCCAACGGTTTGGCCGCGATTTCGGAGGCTGACAACCAAAGCCCCAAAGTCATGTACCGCTCCGATAAAGATACTTCCGAAAATGACCCAGGCCAGTGCCGGAAGCCATCCCCAGAAAACAGCAATGGCGGGTCCGACGATCGGGCCAGTACCGGCGATGCTGGTAAAATGATGACCAAATACAATTGATCGTTTCGATGGAACAAAATCGACGCCGTCTTCCATTTCACAACTGGGAACCGAGGCGTCAGGATTTAGGTTGAATATTCTCTTCGCAAGCCAGCGGCCATAGGTGTTGTAGGCAACAATAAAACCAGCGAATGAGCCGATGGCGATTAAGAAAGTAAACATGCGGTTCCTGCGGTGGGGGCAATCGAAGCTCGATTTTACCACAATGAACGCGATCGCCAACTCATGACGGTGGCGGCATCTTTGCCGGATTGGCAGTAAAATGGACGGATAATTTTAATCTCTCTAATTCACCCAGTTGCGGCAGATTCCAGAAGTCCTACGAGGTGGCTTATTGCTGGCCTTCGGTATCAAACTTTTAGTAAGCTACTGCCATCGGAGGTGATTTAACCCTATAATTTTTCTTTTAAATATAAACGTAACGTACACCAAAGGCTTTGTTGTCACCGGGGTAACACCTCGCGGCACTGAGGCTGTTTTTGGGAGGAAATACATTGGCTGAGAAAGTCGTAATTATTGGGAGTGGTCCTGCCGGTTGGTCGGCGGCAATTTATGCTGCACGAGCGAGTCTTTCACCCCTGGTTTTTGAGGGCACCTTCAAGCCAGAGATGATTCCGCTTGGTCAGTTGGCATACACGACAGAAGTCGAGAATTATCCAGGTTTTCCCTTCGGTAATATCCGCGGTTTTGTTGAGAGTGCGGTATCCAAAGACAGGCACTGGAATCTTCCGCCGATCCCCGAGCATTCCAAGGATCCGAAAAACCGTAATTCACTCGATGATATCGCACCGCATTATGCGGTGCAGGGTATTGAACTGATGGAGTTGATGAAACAGCAGGCACTCAATTTTGATACGCGTGTTGTGGAGGACGACATTGTTGATATCGATCTTTCCTCCAGGCCTTACAAGGTGATCCCCGCTAAGGGAGAGCCAATTGAGGCGCATACCATTATTATTGCGACCGGGGCTCGAGCTAATTATCTTGGTCTTGATTCGGAAGAAGAGTATAAGAACAAAGGCGTCAGCGCGTGTGCTGTTTGCGATGGTGCTCTCCCCACATTTCATGCGAAACCGCTGGCAGTGGTTGGAGCGGGTGATTCTGCAGTCGAGGAAGCGACCTACTTGGCAAATCTTAAATCTGCCGTGAAGGTCTATATGATCGTTCGGCGAGATCAGATGCGAGCTTCCAAGATCATGCAGGAGCGAGCCTTAAACCATCCGAAGATCGAAGTGATTTGGAATACCGTAGTAGATGAGGTTTTGGGAGACGGGAATCTAGTCACCGGGCTAAGGTTAAAAAGCACCCAGGATGACTCCACCAGCGAGTTGGCGGTGGGGGGAATGTTCGTGGCCATTGGGCATACGCCGAACACCAGCTTCCTCGGAGACAAGTTGGAGATGAATGATAAGGGTTATATTCAATGGTCCAAACCATTTCGCACTAATACTAGTGTTGATGGAGTTTTTGCTGCGGGAGATGTCGCTGACGACTATTATAGACAGGCGATTACGTCGGCGGGGACCGGTTGCATGGCAGCTCTAGATGTTGAACGCTGGTTAGCAGAAAACGGGATCGAGTAATTTTAGTTCTGATGCTGATGAGATCAGCTTGTGGAAATAAATCGCGAGCGAGGTTCGTTTTTTTAACTCCGCGTTATCGAGAGGCTTTCGTTTCAATTTTAATTGCAGTGTAAGGTGAATTTTTATGACCACTGAAAAAGCATTTCGAGATCGTGAAATTCTTTCAGAAGCTCACACGCGAGGGTCGGTTGCAACGTTAGGTGCGTTTTTTAGGTTGTCCGGCCCGGGGTGGTTGCAAAGTGCAATTACACTTGGAGGTGGGTCGCTTGGTGGCGCACTTTATCTCGGTGTGATTGGCGGAAGCAGCATGCTCTGGCTCCAGCTAGTGGCAATCGTCATTGGCGTCATCATGTTGTCGGCGATTAGCTATGTAACTTTGTCGACCGGTAGGCGTCCTTACGGAGCAATTAACGAATTCGTAAACCCGGTTCTTGGGGCAAGTTGGATTACAGCAACAATTCTTGCCAACATGATTTTCATTTTGCCTCAGTTTTCACTCTGTTTTGATGTGCTGGACAAGAATTTCGGGATGTTTGGTGAAGCCCCCACGGAAAGCTCCAAAATTATCTTTTCTGCAGTGATCGGAGTTTTAGCATTTGGAATTGTGGTGCTCAGTTTTAAGCCCGGTTTTGCATCACGGATGTTTGATGCTTTGCTTAAGCTAATTGTCGGTGCGATTGTCATTTGTTTTGTTATGGCAGTTGTTTTTCTGGCACGCACGGGAAAAATCAATGGCTGGGAGGTCTTGCAGGGGTTCATTCCCGATTTTAGTCAGTGGTTTAAACCCTCCCCGGGTTTGGCAGATAAAATTAACGGTCTCGATGAGTCTGCCAGAATTTTCTGGAGGCAGGCTTTAGTTGAGCGTCAGCAAAGTGTGATGATTAGTACGACGGCAACGGCGGTTGGAATTAACATGACCTTTTTATTGCCTTATTCCATGTTGGCTCGCGGTTGGGACAAGCCTTTTCGAGGACTGGCTCGATGGGATCTAATGACGGGGATGGCGATTCCATTTATCGTGGTGACCACTTGTATTGTTCTTGCGTCAGCGAACGCGTTTCATGCCAAAATTGATACTGAATTTCAGAGCGATGACTGGAATGTTGTGCAGCAGAGTCGGTTATTTAAAGGAACCGAATCGACGATAATGAAGCGAATGGAAAAGGCTGATCCCAACTCGCTGACGCCGCCGGCAAGTTTGGTAGAGGATGGTTCGAAGCAATGGCAATCCGAGCAAGTTGCAAAGTACATTGCAGGCATGAAACAGGACGAGCGGATAGTTGCTTCGGCACTCGTTAAACCCAATACCGAGGCTTTGGCAAAAACGCTACAGCCCGTTTTGGGGAACTGGTCTAATACCGTTTTCGGTTTAGGCGTTCTGGGAATGGGATTTTCCACGATTATCATTTTGATGTTGATCAATGGTTACGCCGTTGCCGAGATTTTTAATCGATACCAGAGTAACTGGCTTCGTATCGTCGGTGCTGGAGCGGCGTGTGCGGTCGGTTTCTGCTGGTTCTGGATTTGGACTGGGGATTCGAAGACTTATCTTGTCATTGTCGCCTCCAGTTTTGCTGCCATTTTATTACCGATTGCGTACTTCACATTCATGGCGTTGATGAACAACCGTGAGTTACTTGGAGATGAAAAACCAACCGGCATCCGAATGACCATTTGGAATGTGCTGATGGGTGTTGGTGTAGTCGGAGCGTTATTGCAATCCGTGGCGGCGGTTTCCACTAAAATCGACAGCCCAAACGGTCCTTATGTTATTGGCGGTGTGGTGACTTTCGTGATTCTTGCGTTGGTTGGTTTTTCGGCCAGGCCCAGACGTGAAAGCAATTGATTAGAGGTGCGGTGCCGTTGAAAGCTGGGGTGCTGCAAAGCTTCGTTGTATTCGGCAAGAGGTAAACCCCGCCGTTCGTGCGGTAGATTCCTGAGTTTATTAGTTTGTAAATTAAGACAGAGACGAGTTAATGGAAAAGATTTCAGTCAAGGATGCGAGAGATGAGTCGTCGATTGGTAGCACGTTTCTAATGCAAGGGTGGGTAAGGACTCGTCGCGATTCAAAAGCCGGTTTTAGTTTTATTGAAATTAATGACGGTTCTTCTCAAGGGAATATTCAAATCATTGCGGAAGCGGCGCTGGAGAATTACGAATCTGAAGTTCGACAGCTTACTGCTGGCTGCAGTATTTCCGTGGAGGGAGAGATAAAAGAATCCGGCGGACGCGGGCAAAAAACAGAAATGTTAGCTCATAAAATCTGTATTCACGGATGGGCGGATCCAGAGAACTATCCGTTGCAGAAAAAGCGGCACTCGATGGAGAAGTTGAGAGAGTGGGCTCACCTGCGACCTCGAACCAATACATTTGGTGCCGTGGCGAGGGTCAGGAATTGTATCTGCAATTCGATCCATCAATTCTATCAAGAGCAAGGGTTCCTATACATCAATACCCCCGTCATCACCGCGAGTGATTGTGAAGGTGCCGGAGAGATGTTTCAAGTAACAACGATGAACCTTGATGAGCTTGCAAAACAGAAAATTGAAAATCTAAATTATCGTTTTGATTTCTTCGATAAGCCCTCTTACCTGACCGTCAGCGGGCAATTGGAAGCAGAGACTTACGCGTGTGCCTTAGGAAAGGTTTACACTTTCGGGCCAACTTTTCGTGCTGAGAATTCGAATACGTCGCGGCACCTTGCTGAATTTTGGATGATCGAACCTGAAGTCGCGTTTGCGGATCTCAATGACAATATGGATTTGGCTGAGAAGTTTTTAAAGAGAATTTTCTCTGATGCACTCAGTAAATGTTCGGAAGACTTGGAGTTTTTCAACGAGCGGATTGATGAATCAAAATCCCTGATCGAGAGACTAACGACCATCGTCGATTCAGAATTTGTTCGACTGCCGTATACCGAAGCGGTAGAGATTCTGTTGAAGGCGGATGTGAAATTTGATTACGCCGTCGAGTGGGGGATTGATCTTCAGTCGGAACACGAACGGTATTTGACGGAGCAACATTTTAAGAAACCTGTGATTCTGTTTGATTATCCGAAGACGATCAAACCGTTTTACATGTATTGCAATGATGATGACAAAACAGTTCGCGCCATGGATGTGCTCGTTCCAGGGGTTGGTGAGATCATTGGTGGAAGTCAGCGCGAGCACCGTTTGGACGTTCTCGAATCCAGAATGAAAGATCAAGATCTCGATATTAATGAATACTGGTGGTACACCGACTTGCGAAAATACGGCACGGTTCCACACGCTGGTTTTGGGCTTGGGTTGGAGCGTGCGGTGCAGTTTGTGACCAGTATGTCCAACATCCGAGACGTCATCCCGTTTCCTCGAACTCCCGGAAACGCTGAATTCTAAAAGTTGAGTTTTAGAGGTTTCTAGTGGTGTCCCGTTCGGTCAATTCGAATGGGTAAAGTCGTGAAGTGCTGCGCAAATAACTCCGGTTCGGCTGTGCTTAAAAGGTTTCCCCATCTGGTTTTCGGTTGCGAATCTATCGGGAAAATATTGATGTCGAAACCATCTTTGCTAAACTAAATCCCATTCCTGAGAGGGCAAACCTGCCCACTTTGCCCCTCCCCCCCTTAAACGGAGTTGTCATGAAGTTTTTGAATCGTGGTCTTTTGCTGCTCACGGCAGTTGCCCTGTTTGTTTTTTCCAATACTGCATTCGGTCAACGTGGATTAGGCAGGGCTTTGGAGGCTCAGAGAGCTCACAATCCCAATTTTTTCCAAGTAGAAGGCGTGGTCGCCACCGGTGTTTCGGTTGATAGAGCCGGCAACGCGGTAATCAAGGTCTACACTGAGAATGCTGGTACCAAGGTTCCCGCATTCGCCAACGGCGTTGCCGTCAAGAAATTTGTCGCCGGTCCGATAACGGCGTGGGATAGGCCAGTTGATCAGATGAAAAAGCCCGGACGAGGCAATGGGGGCGGTGGAGATAGCGGTGGAGATAGCGGTGGAACAAACCCACAGACTCGTTTGGCTCGACCAGTTGCAATTGGAGCTTCGATTGGAACCTATCGTCCAAGTGCTGCTAACGCCTGTTTCGCAGGAACTTTGGGGTGTCGTCTCAAAGGCAGTGACGGGCAGCGATATATTCTAAGCAACAACCATGTAATAGCTGAGGAGAATGCTGGTTCAGTTGGAAACGATTTGGTTATTCAACCCGGCACGTTGGACAATGATTGTGTTCTGGAGTTAGAAGATGTGATCGGTTCATTATCTGGTTTTATACCAATTAAATTCAACGGTCAGGCGAACTTCATCGACGCCGCAGTGGCAGCAACAACGGTCGCTGATACCGGTTTTGCATCCCCAGCGGAGGCTTATGGTGCTCCTTCCTCTAATACTCAGTCCGCTTACGTCGGCATGCCGGTCCAAAAGTTTGGTCGAACAACGAGCTTAACGCTTGGTGAAGTGGATGCAATCAATGTCACAGTTAACGTCGGCTACACAGCGGGTTCGGCTTTGTTTGAAAATCAAATTATCATCATCGGTAAACGGCAACGCGGGCGTAAACTCGTGGATGCTACATTTAGCGAAGGTGGTGATTCGGGATCCTTGATCGTGACTCAAGGGAATAATAATCCAGTGGGGTTGTTGTTTGCCGGTAATTCATCGGTGACGATCGCTAATCCAATCGATGAGGTTTTGACAACTTTGTCGATTTTGAATGGCACAGTGCTGTCTGTTGATGATGGTAATTAATGTCTTCTAAACGAGAAATCGAACCGTCTGATTTGAGAGAATTCAAACGGAAACTAATGTGCATAAACGGAGTTCAAGCGGTCGGTGAATCTGTGTCCGAAGGTTCGTTCTGCTTGAAAGTCTTCTTCGACAATGAGCGGTCGATGAGGGATGCCGTGTTACCCGAATTAGGTCCAGTTCCTATTGTTCGCACTTTGTCAGGTTCTATTGAAACTCAATAAATGACCATGAAGTCTAGGGAAAGCCACGTCTGAATCAGCGTGGCTTTTTTATTTAATCCAAGTCGCGATTATGGAAGTCGTTACCCTTTTTGAAAGTGGCGTTCTATCTTTGCCATCTTCCCGCAATGCCGGTCGAAGTAGGACGCTTCCTTGTCACGTGGTAAATTTGAATGGACTAGCGTTACCCGTTAAGATTAGGGCATTCATAAATTGTTGGGTTAAATACTAAATGCTGTACTTAGCGAAATTTTTTTCAATTGCCGGTTGGGTGTGCATCGCGCTGCAAACTAGCTCATTTGGAGATGAGATTGATTTTGATAAACAAATTAAGCCAATTTTTGATTCTCGTTGTGCGGAATGTCATGGCCTAACGAGTCGAGAAGGTGGCTTGCGATTCACCAGTCGCGATGATGCGATGGTTGAATTGGATTCAGGGGAAATCGCAATTGTCTCGGGTGACCCAAAGTCCGGATCGCTGGTTTCGCGGATTAGCAGTCGCGATCCAGCGGAGATGATGCCGCCGGAGGGGAAGCGTTTGACGCGTGAGGAGATCGCCCTAATTGTGAAGTGGATAGAAGAGGGGGCGAAGTGGCCTGAGCGCTCGGTTTCCAAACACTGGTCGTACGTTGCTCCGGTCCGCCCAGTTTTGCCTGCGATGGTCAATTCCGAGCGATTGCGAAATGAAATTGATTATTTTGTTGCCAAGAGATTGGCGGTTCATGGTTTGGGGCTTTCAGTTGATGCCTCAAACGCTCAGGTACTTCGGCGGGTCTCATTAGCGCTGACGGGTCTTCCTCCTAATGTCGAAATCGTCAAAGAATATTTGAAGAATCCCAGCGAGGAAAGGTTTGAGCAATTTGTTGATTCCTGTTTTGATTCGCCAGCGTATGGTGAGCGTTGGGCGACTCCTTGGTTTGATGCGGCACGGTACGCGGATTCTAATGGCTACCAGGCAGATCAGATTCGAGAAAGTTGGGCGTATCGTGATTGGGTTATTCGCTCGATTAATCAAGATCAACCGTTCGATCAATTTACTATAGAGCAGTTGGCTGGAGATTTACTGCCCAATGCTACCGAGGCTCAGAGAATTGCCACTGGTTTTCACCGGACGGTAACCTGCAATGTTGAAGCAGGAGTCCATCCCGAAGAGAATAGAGTCAATCAAGTTTTTGATCGTGTGAATACGACGGGTACAGTCTTTTTGGGGACAACACTGGAATGTTGTCAGTGTCATAACCACAAGTACGATCCTTTTTCGCAGGAGGAATATTTCAAGCTGTTTTCGTTTTTTAACAACACTCCTGTAGAGGTGAAGTTGACCTCGGGTGTTTCTTATGACTTTTATGGTCCAAAAATGGATCTCTCGGTCGATGAAAAAATTAGGCTAAAACGGGATTCGTTAACCAGTGAATTAAATGCGTTGAAGCAAAAGAAGGAACGCGTTGGGATTGTGGCACGTGAAAGACTTGAGGAGTTGAAGTCGGATTTGGCAACTGAAGTCAAAAATAAGATTAACTGGACGCCACTCAAGATCTTGAATTTCAGTACGAATAGTGGCGAATCGCATCGGATCCTCGACGATCAATCTGTTTTGGTAGGAGGTTCATTGCCTGGGACCAGTCGCTATACGGTAGAGGTGGCGAACGAGTTGCCTCTGGTTACGGCGGTTCGGATCGAAGCCTTAACCCATGAAGAATTGCCGGGGACAGGGCCAGGACGCGGAGATGTTGAGCGGCCTAATTTTATTCTAAGTGAATTGGTTGTCTCTGCGGATCCCTTGGAGACTTCAGGGAAAGATGGGTTTGAAGTGGTCGCGTTGAATAGCGCCTTTGCTGATTTTTCTCAGAAAAACTGGGAAGTCGCCAAAGCGATTGATGGCGATCAGAAAACCGGTTGGGCGATTGGCCAGCAATTCTTCAAAGATCACTGGGCGGCATTTGGCTTTAAAACGCCGCTGAAATTATCAAAGCCCCAAGGCCGGATTCGTTTTCTGTTAGACCAGAACTATGGGCGCGGCCGAACGATCGGCCGGTTTCGTTTGCTCGCAACATCCGATGAGATAACAACGTTGGGGATATCCGAAGAAATTAGAAATATTTTAACGTTAAAGAAACTGAACAAAGCGCAGCGGAAAAAGCTTGATGAATTTTTAAACACTGGACAGCCTGAATTAATTAAACTGCAAAGTCAAATTGCAGCTGTCCAAAAGAAATTATCAGCGCTGAAGCCCCCGACGACACTCGTCATGCAGGAAATGGATAAACCTCGTGAGACCTTTAAATTGACCCGAGGTGATTATCTCAACCCCGGCAAGAAGGTTGGCTCAGGGGTTCCGGCGGTTCTTCATTCATGGAATAGTGAGCTGCCAAATAATCGGCTTGGCCTGGCAAAATGGATGGTGGATACTAAAAATCCGTTGTTGGCGCGGGTAGCGGTGAATCGCTGGTGGACCAGTTATTTTGGGCGAGGGTTGATGGCCTCAGGCGAAGACTTTGGTACGCAAAGTGATCCAGCGTCGCATCCGGAGTTACTGGATTGGTTAGCAGTTGAACTGATGGAGTCCGGGTGGTCGAGAAAGCATATTCATAAGTTGATTGTGATGTCGAGTTCATTTCGACAAACCTCTCAGTCGAATCCAAAATTAAATTTGCGAGATCCTCAGAATCGATTGCTGTCGCGTGGCCCCCGGTTTCGAATGCCGGCCGAAATGATCCGAGATAATGCTTTGGCGATAAGTGGTTTGCTGTCCACGAAAATGGGTGGACCTCCGGTGATGCCGTTTCAGCCGGATAATATTTGGCGAACCGTAGGCCGAAATGGACCAAAATGGAACGCGGCAAAAGATGAAGATCGTTTCCGCCGCGGCGTGTATGTGATTTGGCGACGTGCGGCGCCCTATCCGAGTTTTGTTAATTTTGATGCGCCGGACCGTGCCGCGTGCGTGATTGAGCGCCCACGAAGTAATACACCCTTGCAGGCTTTGACACTGCTGAATGATCGAGCGTTCGTTGAAATGGCGGTGGCGCTGGCTTCAACAGTTGTCCTTCACTCTCAAGGAGCCGGCGAGTTGAGAGCACAGCTGGCTTATGCCATGCAGCGTTGTGTCGCTCGCGTTCCTGTATCAGAGGAGATAGATGTTCTGGAAAAGCTGTATGAGGCTGAGTTGAGCCGATTCTCAATTGATCCCACCGCCGTCGATGCGTTGCTTGATAATAACCGGGTTGTCACAGGAGACGGCAGGGCGGAGTTGACTCTTATGGACAGGAATCACCTTGCGGCTTTAAGTGTGGTTTGCAATGTCTTGTTGAACTTAGACGAGACGATTAATTATTGAGTGAGTTTCATTTGTTTTGTATTAATTGTGAACAGAGAAAAGATGTCGCTTCCTAAGAATCAGCTGTTATCTCAAGATTTGACGCTAACGCGTCGGCATTTATTCCAGAAAATCGGGAGTGGTGTTGGAGGGATTGCCTTGGCATCTCTGTTTCGCGAGACGGGGTTGGGCCTTTCAGCGTCACTGGCAGATTCATCTGCGATTGGCCAACCAGGGCTTGAGATTGCTCAGCGTCAGTTCGCACCGCGGGCTAAAAATGTAATTTATATTCATATGGTAGGCGCTCCGTCGCATCTTGATCTATTTGACTACAAACCGGAATTGCAAAAACGAAATGGTCAACTCTGTCCTGACGAGTTCTTTAAAGGAAAGCAATTAGCATTCATTCGTCAGCAGCCATCGTTATTGGGCACTCCGGCAAAAAAAGAGTTCGCGTTTTCTCGGTGTGGTCAGAGTGGGATAAGAATTTCCAACCTGCTCCCGCATCTACAACAGGTTGCTGATGAAATCACTTTTAATCGTGCGACCTTTACCGACCAGTTTAATCATGCCCCAGCACAGATGATGATGCTTTCTGGGTTCCAGCGATTTGGTCGTCCAAGCATTGGCGCCTGGACGAGTTACGGTTTGGGCAGTGAAAATAAGAATCTACCAAGTTTTGTCGTATTGGTTACCGGGCAAGTACTGGGAGCGGGGAACAGCGCTTGGGGTAGTGGTTTTTTACCTACGGTGCATCAGGGGGTTGAATTTCGCAGTCAAGGTGACCCTGTTTTGTTTTTATCAAACCCTAAGGGGATTGAAGCGGAGGCAAGAAAGCGAACCGTGGACGCTATTAACGAGTTGAATCAACGTCAACTTTTAAATTTGCAGGATCCGGAGATTGCCACACGAATCGATCAATATGAATTGGCGTACCGGATGCAATCTTCTGTTCCTGAATTAATGGAAATCGAATCAGAATCAAAAGAAACCCATGCGATGTACGGAACTGAGCCCGGTAAAAGTTCCTTTGCGAATAACTGTTTGTTGGCTAGACGATTGGTAGAGCGGGGAGTGCGGTTCGTTCAATTGTTTGATCAAGGTTGGGACATGCACAATAGCGTTGCGAATCGACTGCCTACTAAATGCAAACAGGTTGACCGTCCAATTGCTGCATTGATTAAAGATCTAAAACGACGTGGGCTGTTAGATGAAACTTTAGTTATTTGGTCATCCGAATTTGGGAGGACTCCCATGGGACAAGGTGATGTAAAGGCTGCGAACGTCGGTCGCGATCATCACAAGGAAGCTTTTACGACGTGGATGGCGGGTGGTGGAGTCAAGAAGGGATTCGTATACGGAAAGTCCGATGAGCTAGGTTACGGTATCGCAGAAGACCCGATGCACGTTCATGATTTCAATGCCACAATCATGCATTTGCTTGGGATCGACCACGAGCAATTGACATTTAAGTATCAGGGGCGGCCTTACCGGCTTACTGATATTGGCGGAGTTGTGGCAGAAAAAATCATCGCGTGAACCACAAAGTTCATTCGCAGCATGAAGATATGGAATTAAAGAGCTTGGCGAAGTTTGGACAATTTTTCTTTTAAAGCTTGAGCTTTTGCCTCGGCTTCGTTTTTTTGCCGCATTGCATCGTCTACTGTTTTCTGTGCTTCGGATAGCTTTGTGTTCGCTGCATCGGCAGCCGTTTTCTTGGCAGCGATATCTGTATCAACCGCGAGGATTTCGGCCTGGATTGATTTCATCTCTGCGACGAAAGAAAGATTGCTGTTCCAATAATTGACCTGTTGGGTTGCCTGCTGGACATCAGACATTGCTGCAGCAGTAATTTTAGATCCGACGTCGACTTTCTTTTGGGTGGACTCCACATCCACTTTTAGCTTGGTAACTTCTGCGATCACAGTTTGCATTTCCGTTTTGGTGCCATTGACGTTATTAGCAGCCGTTTCCATTTGCGCTTTCATCGCGTTTGTGGTTTCATTTGCCTTGGCAACCAAGCCGTTTAATTCATTGATTCTGGCATCGAGTTGTTGGAGCTTGGCGTTAAGAGATGTAACGCTGGTCTTCAAGTCTACGTCTTCAGGGAGTAAAGCGAGTGCTGCATTGGCTTTGTCGAGTGACTCCTTAATCAGGGGCTTCGCACCAGCCTTCTGAGTCAGTTCAGTTTGCAAGGATGACGCAGTAGCCGAAGCGGATTCAAACTGTGTTTTGGCGGTGCTAAAAGTTGTTTCCATCTGCGTTAGTTTTGTCTGAACTTGAACCTGCGCTTGTTTAGCTTGCTCCAGGGAACCGAGCATCCCATTGAGTGAAACTTTTGTTTCCGCCAAGACTTTAGCCAGCGGGGCGTGTTTTTGACTGGCAACGGTTAGATTCTTTTGGGAGGCAGCGAGGCGTTCGGTGAGTGTGGGGGGATTGGGGGCCAGTTGCCCAATTGCCGCTCCGTCAACAGCATTCCAAATCGTCAGCTTGCCAGTCCAGTCGCTGGCAAGAACGCGATTAGATTCATCACAGTGCGATACAGCAACGGCTACATCGGTCAGCCCTGTAAACTGCCGAATCATTTTACCGTTCTGATCCCAAGTTTTAGCGACCTTGTCACGACCACAACTGGAAATGATGCCGTCGCGGTGAAACTCAACTCCGGTAACGCCAGCACCATGAGCTGTCCACGATTTGATTTGCTTTCCTTCGGTGAGCTCCCAAAGTCGAATGGAGCCGTCCTCGCTGGCAGAACTCAAGATCTGGCTATCGGCACGCCAGGAAACGCCAGTAATTGATTTAGAGTGAGCTTTCAGCGTAAACGCTTCGTTGCCAGTGTCTGCTTCCCAGACATGTAGTCCTCCATTTCTATCTCCGGAGGCAAGGAATTTTCCGTCAGGGCTGAATTCAAGTGCAGTGACCCAGTCGGTGTGCTTTTTCATTTCGGCGATTGGTGAGCCATCGGTGGTAGAGAGGATCTTAACCAGTTTGTTCGGGCCTCCCATTGCAACCATAGAATGGTCGGATGAAATGTCGGAAGCAAGAACTGATTCCAGTTCATCACCGACGGTAGTGATTCTCTCGCCCGTGAGTACATTAAACAGAACCGTTTTCCCTGATGCACCGTCCCGCCCCCCTCCTGCCAATAACAGTTGGCCATTTCGGCTAAACCGCAATGAGTGGGCAACTCCTTCTTCGAAGGGGAGTACACCAGCGAGGTTGAGGTTTTGAGTGTTGTACAGCAGGATTTGTTGCGGCGATGAAATCGCTGTGATTGGCGCCCACGGCGAAGTTGCAATTGCATGCACCGACGGGCGTGGTGTTTTGATGATCGGTTCTAAGGAAATCCGAAGCGGCATCGGAGTGACTTCTGGTTTGGCCGTGGGATTGGCACTCATCGACATATCAAATTTTGGTTTGGCTTTGGCGGCGACACTGCCGCTGTTCTCGAGCGCACCGAGGTCGATCCATTTCGCGATCAATTGGATTTCCGGATCGGGGATTTTGGTTCCGCTGGGCGGCATCTCAGGCGTTTCCTCGTGTGTAATTAACTGATAGAGGTAACTCCCTGAGGCATCCTGTGGTTCGATTACGGTGCCACTTCCCCCACCTTGCATGAGATTGGTGTAGTTGGTGACATCGAGATCGCCTTCTCGCTTTTGGCCGTTGTGGCAACTTGAGCAGCGCTGCACGAGCAGCGGTTTGACGTGATCATCAAAAGTCACTTTCTCGGGGGCTTTTTCGTCAGCGGTGGCAACGGACGCAACCATCCAGCAAGCAACCAACGCGAGTGCAGTGGACTGAAGTTTCACAGTTTGAAATGTTAGTCGTTTCAAGTGGCAGTTCATTGTGACATCGGAGTTAAAATACTAGTGATTGAAAACAAATTCGCGAGAGTTTAGGAGAGCCCAGAGAATATCTTCCAAGGCTTGGGTTTTATTCTCTTGAGTCGAGATCTCTTGCTGAATCGCAGTTCGCTCTTTCTCGGTTGGCAATCGAGAGAAGCATCGTTGGTAAATTTCATCTAAAATTTGATCGTGAGATTTTTTCTCTGCAACCAGACGCTCAATGAGTTTGCCCTGTTTGATTTTGGTGTTTACTGTTGAGCCGTTTAATAAGTGTAGAGCTTGAGACAGGCTTGGATCCATAATGACTTCACAAGAGCAGACGGATTCGCGTTTGGCACGACCGAAAGTGGTCAAAAAATAATCAGTCGTGTTACCATCTGCGATTTGTACGGCACGCGAACCAAGCGGCAAGCCACGAAATTTGTTTTTTGTTTCTGTGATTTGACTAATCACGTCAAGCAAGACTTCGGCTCGAATTCGGCGGAGTGAAGCATGAGAGAAGTTTGTCAAATCAGATTCATTGGTGACATTAGTTTTTGTACTTAGCTGGTAGGTTCTTGAATTGCATATGTCGCGAACCAGTTTTTTGAAATCGTAATCGTATTCTTTAAACTTCGTTCCGAGTTCATCAAGGAGTTGTGGATTAACTGCAGGGTTACTGACCCGAACATCGTCAACTTCGTCGACAATCCCTTTTCCTAGAAAGTGAGCCCAAACGATGTTTGACAGATTTTTTGCGAAGTAAGGATTGTCGGCGGAAGCAATCCATTCAGCAACGACAGCCCGGCGGTCTTTGCTTTTCGTTTCCGGTTCGATGCCACCGAGGAATTTGGGTTTCATGTTTTGCCCGGTGACTGGATGCTTGGTTTCTCCACTGCCTCGATTAAAGACAATTTGTTCCCGCGGATCTTCGCTTGCCTTCCTGGCAACCTGTGAGAAGAAGGCGACGAAACCGTAATAGTCGTCCATCGTCCAGCGATCGAATGGATGATTGTGACATTGGGCGCACTGGATTCGCATTCCTAGAAAGACTTGGGCGACGTTTTCTGCAACTTTGAGATTGTCTTGCTCGTTTTGATAGTAATTCGTCGCCGGAACTGTAAATGTTCCTCCTTGTGATCCAAGAAGTTCACGAACCATTTGGTTGACGGGGACATTATTTGCGATTTTTGATTTTAGCCAGTCGTAGTACAGCAGCGTTGCCTTGTAGCTGACTTGCTGCGTGGAACGAATCTGTAAAAGTTCAGACCATTTCATGACCCACATTTCTACAAACTCTTTTCGGGCCAGCATTTCGTCGATGTATTTAGCCCGTTTGTCGGGTGACGCATCAGCAACGAATTGGTTGACTCTTTCCGGAGTCGGCACGATACCGCAAATGTCGAGTGACGCCCTGCGGATGAATTCAACGTCGGAGCATAATTCCGAAGGTTGGATCCGCAAGTTGCGTAGTTTTTCGTTGATGCGCTGGTCGATGTAATTGTTTTCGGGGATGTCCTTCCATGTGAATTCAACGTCTTTGGGGAGAACAATGACATCGGTTCCAACGGTATGGGTGTCAAAGCGACACATTACAAATGCTTCACCGCGGTTTTTAGCCGTGACCCATCCGTCTTGGGAAACCAAGGCTGAGTTGTCGTTGTTGGTCGAAAAATAGGCGAGCGAGGTTACATCGCGATCAGAACCGTCTTCGTATTTTGC
>Ga0214481_100485_pt1 | contig 20350 bp, 19 predicted proteins | sample M1_20Mar14CPVII9_4_FD_165057 | JGI IMG/M metagenome (GOLD analysis project Ga0214481, IMG submission 165057) | Marine eukaryotic communities from Monterey Bay, California, United States - M1_20Mar14CPVII9sort6BwellG10 | ecosystem: Environmental > Aquatic > Marine > Unclassified | place: USA...
TATCTAATGCTGCCTGGGCAATTGCCTCTGAATCTACACGTTCTTTACTCCTACTTAGAGCCTTGTCCTCTCCTCCTCCTCCTCCAAACGATGAGAATAATGATCCCCCACTTCCACCATCAGTATCGTCTGACTCTCCTCCACTTCCCTGCTCTGATGCTCTCTTCATAGGGGCTAGTGCTAAATTTGCCAATGGCGATCCTAATAGTATATCAACAATTACCCCCACCGAAACAACCAATGGTACATACTGTCTCCATGATTCGACACTGCCATCCTCGGAAAGGAGAAAAGATGATGTTATTGTTGATATAGATGTTGAAAATTGTTGTTGAACTTCTGTATCTGGTATCATATTAAGCTTACTAATTCTTCTTCTGTTACTACTACTACTACTACTACTACTAATACCTATATCGAATGAGTTGTGATGTCTTCTTTCTGATTGATGTATCAAAGTACTACTTGGTTGAAGTTGAAATGCTCTGCAAAATGGTGCTGTCGATTGCAAATCAATCAAAGCCAAAAATAAGGCTAATAACATGCAATATACGCCCATCATAATAGTGCAATGGATATGATAAATGTGATGATAGATCGAGAGATTGATGGTTGATTGAAGTAGTTTGCAGTACTCCTCCAAGCGGTGTTTGGTATCCTTCATTTTCTTGAAGTCTGAAGTGCCTTCAGTGATAGATATGTTTTGTTTAGAGGAATCTCCTGTACATAGTTGATTGAGGTTGCTCAATAGCAACAAACTATTATAGTATTAGAATGCTTCAATAATATTGCAGCAATGATGTTTTGGAAGAAGATAGAGGATATTGATGAATCTCAAACAAATCAAGAAGAAATTTTACCATCATCATCGAAATGCTGTAGTAAGGTAGATGATGATATGCCGGTATCAATAGACAATGTAAATAAAGATGACAATAATACAATGAAACTTAACCTACCGCCATCAAATATATCACCGTCAAAACGATGTGCTCATATAATGAGTATAACATCCGGTCTGTGTGCTGATCCTATTCATTTTCATTCCTTTACTTTAGTTGGTAGTAGTGGCAGTAGTGGTTGGAGTATACCATCTCCTAAATCATTATTTGTTGGTGCATTTCAAAAGTGTAGTGCTTGTCATGGTAGATTAGGCGGTTCGACTGTTATTGCAAATGATATAGATAGTGCATCAAGTGAGATACAACAACATTCGTCCTCATCGGGCATGCTATACTGTGCTGCCTGTGGAATATACGCTCATAGATCTTGTGCATTTACTCAAAATAATAACAAAAAGCTACCAATATGTGAAGTGAATTTAGAGGTTATACAAAAGGCCTTTGGTTTATCAAGAGATGAAGTAATGCAACAAATGAATATACCAATACCTCATCCTGCAATTGAGGAAGAGGTAGAAGAAGAGGTTCGACCATCATCAGCAGGATCAACATCTTCATCATGGTCTATATTTGGAAGAAGAACATTAACAGAAGATGAAATAAAAGTAAAGGAAGAGAAGATGTTGGAGAAAAAGAGTGAACCTACCAATACATTAAAGAAAGATGAACAAATACAAAAGATACAACAACAACAGCAACAACCTGGAGTGATTCAAACATCATTAAATCTTATACAAAAGTCTACTGAAACTAGTTCGAATATACCAAAAGCATCAGCTCTTGGACTGGTGGCTGGTGGTGCAGCAGGATTAGTTATAGCTGGTCCTGCTGGAGTCATGGTCGGTTCTCAGATTGGAAGGACGGTACTGGCTGGGGCAGCTATATTGGAGGGAGGTATAGGCATGAGTGTTTTAGTAATGAGTTTGGCAGCTGCGGCGAATTTTACTCCAAATATTTCACTACCGTCGTCGTCGTCATCAAAAGCTGAGAAGGAACGAATGTTAAAGTTGAATGATACACTAGTCCTTGTACGGCCAGACATTGATATTCATCCTGTATGGTCTGAGTATGCAAATGAAGCACGAGAATTATGGGAGAAAAAATATCCAAATGCTTCTTCATCATCATCTCAATCAAAGTGGCCATGGGAAGACTTATTTTCCAGTACAGCAGATGATCAACAGAATAGTCGTTATCGGAAAGATGTTGATATCATCAAAGCAGAGTCATATGAACTACCAATGAAAGAAAAAGTCTTTTTACTTGTTAATCGGATATTGAATGATAAGACTAGTCTACCAGGATATCTATATCGTCATCTTATACTGAAACATAAACGAAGAACAATGTTTGGGGATGAGGATACAACATCACCGGAAGATGCTGACGACGATGAGTCAATAATACAAAGATCATGTAGGCAAGATGCACACGGCATAACTAAGCACGTCACTGCCACTTTATTAGAAGTTCGGCCGGGCTTAGCATCATCTCCAAATATGACAGAATTAACAGCATCTGCCGTGGAAGTCTTAATCTTTGGAGAACTCTATGATGATTGTTTCGGAGAAATTATAATTGAAACAGAAGATAAAGATGATAGTCTACTTGCAAAGGTTTGTGAACTACAGAAAAAGTGTGATGACTGTGAATATGAGAACAACGTTACACCACTGGACGAGGATAGTGAAACAAATAATGAGGTGTCTTCTTCTATATCACATTTAGCCATCGGAGCTCTCCAATGTCTGCCACAAGCACATACACCAACAGACAAGTTATTGCACTGTGTAGAATTCTTAGAATATGTATCGGAGCATTTTTCATCACTATATCAAGGGAAGTGTATTGATGCCGATGAATTATTGATAATGGTTTGCCAACATGTAATTGCAGCAAAGCTTAATCATTTACATGCCGAGGTTGCATTCATTGATGAATTTTCGAGAGATGAACAGTTGTTGAGTGGGAAAGAAGGATATGCTTTGATAACATTGCAGGCTTCGTTGCATTATTTAGATTCTATTGATGATTTGTGTGGCATCTTATCTCCCAAGATACTGTTAAGAAAGAAGATATAAAATATACATATACCAAAATTGAACATCTGATGTGCTCAAATTAGTGTTTATGTTTGACACGGTACCAATTTTGACCCTTTAATTTCTAACTGCAGTATAACACTACCATGATTTTGAGTTAGTTTCCCATTTATAGAAATGTCCCTTTTTTGTTGTGATATACCATAACCATACATACACACTTCCATAGATAAGCCTATTTTTCATGATGTGCCCAAAACACATAGATACCCATATCTTCATCATCCTTCATCGTACATAATATACAATGATATTCCCCCATATAATAATTAAACTTCTTCTCGTGGTACCCATTCACCTGCTTCATTTAATACAACTTTACCCTCTCGAATCTTTTGATTGCGATTTCTTCTATTCTTCCTTCCGATTTTCTTAAGCCTTGTAGCGCCCATCGCAGTCATTAGATCATCCATTGAGCAATCATCGGGTAGACTACACATTTGAATATATAATCAAAGTAAGTATAGGCGTGTTCATTATATATCATACATATAAATGATTGATATATATATGCATACAATAAAAATATAATATAATATAATTAAGAGAGATGATGGCTTACCTTATATCAGCTGGAAGATTAAGAGAGATGATAATGACATATGTTATACATGTGGGTTGCAAAAACAATCAAACAAAGGCAAAGAAACTACGAAAAATAAACAAACTGGACTTACCTGGAGGAGGTCCTGATGGCAATGGTTTTGGAATGTTGGTCGGCCTTCCTTTGTTCTTCCCAAAGAGAGAGGAAGACTGCCTCCTTCTTATCTGAGACCCTTGTGGGACGAATGCAGTTGTTGATGCTATACAAAATAGCGTTGCAATAGAGGATTTCATGATGGTTGGTTGTGCTTTAGTTGAGGTTAATGGTTGAATGTTTTTCTAACAATTGCTACCGTTTGATCGCCTTATGAGTAGTGCATTTTTTGCTCTAGGTTTTAGTTGTTTGAGTCGTCATCAATCATCATCGTTACATCTGACATCACAATATTACCATAATTATACCACATATTACATACCTAAATACATCATGAAGTGTTTTATAGTAGCAATCATCATATCGATATTATCACAACAATATGCAGTAGATTCCTTTCAACCTGGATGCTCGAGGAGAGCACTACTCCAAAAGACAAAGGATGGGATAATTGCAACATCATTAGTGGGTGTGGTGGCTCCCGAAGTTGCATCAGCAAAGCAACCTAAGAAACAAAAGAAGGAGCTGTTACGAGGTGGGAAAGGGAAGTCGGATGCACTACACAATGGTACTGACTTGAATAAAAATGAATCAGCTGTGGCTAGTGGATTATTAGATAAGTTGGGTGTACCTGATATTACGCCCGATAATGGCCCGAGTGCTCGTGCTGCTCCAACGAAATAATAGACTGCTATTACTATCGGCATTACTCTGTATTCTCTAATTTAGATCATCAGATGCATATTGGTACAAGAGGGGTGACGTTGAGATAGATAAATAATAATACAAAAGAATTGGGTGGGAAAGAAAAGGGATGCTCAATCTTATGCTAGTGCTAAACTTCCAATCAGTATCTACCTTATGACTCCAACAAGATATAACACCTATTGTTCTTCGGACTTTAATTTAGTACGAATTCATCGCCTCAGTTCTCTGGTGCTCCATCCTTCTTCTCGTTATCTCTTTCGGCTGCTACACCTACCCTGTCGGTATATATCTCATCCTTGTATAGAATATCTTGTGCATAAAGATACCTTAGAAAATTACCTTCTGACGCCTCTTCTTGGACAATATGTGGTATAATCTTCTCGTTCTTAAACTCCTCTATCCGTTGCACTAAGTGTTGTAGAGTGTGTGCATAAAGATAATTATGAGTCTAGAGCTTTGCAACGGCTTAACACACAAGATATAATCGAGACTTACCTGCAGCTGGCATCTCTTCTCCTTCTTTCTCAACCCAATCCAAAGTAACTCTATCCGGAGTATTGTTCGCCTTGTGTTTGTTATATAAGTCAAAGAAGCTTCTATCCAAGAATAGGCCTTGGGCTGGAGCTACATTCACCTTAATACGATGGTCTTTCGTTAAACTTTGCTCAATTTTTTCAGTTGACACGGCATTTCGTGCTAGATCAACAGCTGCTGATACCATTTTACGAATCTGATTGAGCAGAAACGACTGACCTACTACTTGCAGTGGTATCCACTGAGTATCAGGTTGTTTACTTCCATCTTCATTTGTTACTCCTGGTACAATAATGGGTTCCAATGGTACAAATGATAGAATGTATCGACTGGAAGATGCATCATTAGCACCAACACGACGTGTATAGTTGTGAAAGTTATTTGTACCTTCGAATAACTTCAATCCGCTCTTCAATCTTTCCATTTGTTCAGGTGTTACACGATGATTGATTAGAGCAGCACGAGCGTGGCCCAATACTTCTGAACTAATATTCTCCTCAACAAGATTTGATGCTACTATTGGTGTCATCCTTTCAATCTTTTGTTGACTCTTCTCCTCGGGGAGAACTGCATCAAATGCCTTACGTACCTCTTCTTGAGAACAAAGCAGATAGCTCGGTACCATATATTGATATCGTACCTTATCACGATTAGTCCGAGCACAAAACATACGTGTTACACGCTCAAAGTCTAATACACGTATATCCTCGGGCATATACTCATTAACTTTCATCCTCATTGCATCTAAATCATCACCTTTAATCATTTCTCCCTTTAGTGAGCAAACTTGGGCAGCGGCGTGCACTCCCTTATCTGTCCGGGCAGAGTTAGACCACGAGTATTTGCCAGGATGACCAAAGTTACGTTGTGATATAACACCTGCTTTATATAATGCCAATTCAATCTCAGCCTGGAGAGTATGTGCGTTAATGTTAATTTGAAATCCAGAATAATTCGAACCTTTGAATGATACTAACATTGCTAACTTTCGTTTTGGAATCTTTGGTGTCTCGTCTTCTACTGCTGTTGTACTTGCATCATCTGTACCAGGCTCAACTGTAGTATTATCATCAGTAACACCTTCTTCAACCTTCTTTGTATCATCTAAATCAATACTAACACCAAATTTCTTTTGCATATCAACATGTGCAAATGAACCTTCATGCGGTTCCACTGGTTTATCTTCGTCATACTTCTTTGTCCAATGTAGACTTGGCTTTTGTTTCTTACTTTTAGCATCACCATTAGTATCCAATCCTAAGTTTGCACGCTTTCTATCCTTCTTCTTTTTATTCATTTGTTTCCATCTTGCTGCCTTTCTTTGTTTGGAGTTTTTGCCTTTATTATCTACGGTGGGTGCAGAAACATTAACACTTGTATCTTTAGTATCACTTTTAGTAGTATCAGCAGTAGTATCAGCCATGATTGTTATATGTTTGAGTAGGATATTATGTGTTGCAATTAGATGTTGTGATGATTGCAAGAAGTTGTATGGATGCCTTCTTCCGATTGTAGCAACAACTTGAGGACGAGAAGAAAGATGTTTAAATAGAGCACAACTTATTAATCTGCTTCTTGGTAATGCCATGTATACTCAAACAAGAGAACGTTTACCGCTGTTTACCATCATAGAAGAATAGAAGTGGAGGTAGCTCTCTAGGATGCTCGAGGATACCAAATAAGGATATATTAGGTATCTAATTCAGGTGGTCGATTTGCTGCAGTGGCCGAGTGGTCTAAGGCGTTGCGTTCAGGTCGCAATCTCTTCGGAGGCATCGGTTCAAACCCGGTCTGCAGTAGCCGGAGCAGATCTCTTTTTTAATTTAGCACAACCAACGTTTGGTAAGGGCATAAGGTCGATTCAAGTTAGGATTCTAATCATCCGATCTTCTCCTCCTATTCTTTGAATAGTTTCATCGATTCCAAGATATCTTCTAGAGTTACCTGTCCATCGTCGTCAGTATCTATAGACTTGAGTAACGCCATTATCTCCCTCTCAGGTATTTCGGAGTTTGTTCCTAGTTGCAACATCAGGTCTTTCATTTCCTTAAGACTTAAAGTTCCAGATTGATCCTTATCGGCAGCTTTGAATGCTCTTGTGACATCGTCACCAAAGCGAGAGCTCTTTATCGCCTTTTGAAGCATCTTCTTCCGACACATATCTCTTAATGCCGCGGCATGTTCGGGGTCTGATTGAAGTAGTAGAAGAAAATCCGAGCCCTTCATCTCATATATTTCACACACTTTTGAGGTGCATATTACTGATGACGATCTGGGGCGTGAGAAAAGAAGGGAGCTCTCGCCAAAAGAGTCTCCAATCTCGAGGTGATGCAATGTCTTGCCACCATGTCTTGCATCTAGAGAGCCCTCATCGACTAAGAACATGCTTCTTCCAATATCGCCTTCTTCGAATACTAGTTCTCCTTCACTCAATTTCCTCTTGGAGAAGTTTGTTTGTAGTCTTATGAGCTGCTTAGCTTGAGCCAGTATTCGTTCTCTATGTTTCAGTTTCAGAGACTGTTTCACTAGTTCACCGGAGGCGAAGTATTTGGCAAAGTCTTCTTTGCCAACAGCTATCAAATCAACTGGAGTAGATGCCCTAGCTGCTGTGACTCTGTAATTTCGATTTTCGAGTAGACTCCCTTCGCCAAAGAATTGCCCATTGCGTAGCGTTGCGACAAGATGTCCCTTTTTGCTCAATATCTCGACCTTTCCGCTGTTGATGAAGAACATTCGATCACCATTATCTCCTGGGTTGTATATATTTTCACCTCGCTTGTAGTGTTGATGGCTAAGCTGAGGAAACAGCTGCGAGAAGTCTGATAAAGAGAGTCCATCCGTATCCGACTCTTTCTTTGTTGCATGTAACATAGCTTTACTGTCAGATCTAGACATTGTCGTACCAGTAACTTTGGCTACTATACGACCTACGTCATTCTCATTTACATACCCCTTACCTTCTTCATCGAACACTTGAAATGCTCTTTTCAATAGATTTGTAAGAGATTGTTGTGGCATACTCTTGTTATTATCACTGCGTAAATGCTCACTATCAACCAATGTAGCAAATATAGCCGTAGCTAACGTGTCGCGGAGATCCTGATACATTGATAACTTTGTATCAGAGCCCTCAATAGCATCTGAGGAAGCAGTAACACCTCTTATCCAAGGATGTTGTAATGCAGTTATTGCAGTCAATCGTTCATTGGGATTAGGGTTCATCAAACTCTTAATGAAGTCTCGTGCTGACGGTGATAGATGAGAAGCTAAATGCATCGGTGGTGATCTTTCTTGAATTCCTCTCTCGATTTCTTCATCAGTCGCAAGCCCAGTGACGTCAAAAGGATGGGAGCCAACCAACATGATGAATAGTATGACTCCTACTGCCCACAAATCAGCCGCATCCCGTACTCTTTCATTCGTCGGGAGAAATCTTTCTGGTGGCCAATATGCTTTCGTGCCTATTGATTGTATACTGGGTTTGCCGTTCACCTGCTCATATCTTTCTGAAAAGATCGTTTCCTCTCGTGCACGTTTGTCAGTCGATGCACATCCGAAATCAATAATTTTAATGGTCTGAGAGCCTTTAAGTTCCGAGCATAGTAATATATTTTCTGGCTTAAGATCATGGTGTACGACCCCTATGTTGTGAAGGAAAGCCAATGCCGAAAGAATCTCCGACACGAGTCGACTCGCATCTAATTCACTATATTGACCATGCTGTATCAATTGATCAAACATCTCTCCACTTGGCGAAGGGAATGAGGGTTAGAGATTGCCAAAAAGGTTGTAAAGTATGTGTATTAATAGTATTGTATCAGGTTATAAGATATTGTATTGAAAAAAGAATACTTACCCTCGAGCTAAATCCAAAACGAGATAGTAGTGACCAAAATCTTCATACATATCACGCAGTCCACTAATATTGGGATGACCCCCATTCTCGAATACACGTAACAGTGCATCTGTCTCTCTACTGAAGCTTGATGAATCGGTATACTGCTTTGATATCTTTTTAAGAGCCACAGTTTCACCAGTCTCTATCAATCGAGCTCGGAATACTTGTCCATATGCCTTATGACACAACACACATGTGATAACCAAATGACAAGTCCAGAAAGTAGTGTAGTAGACATAAGATATTACGATATATTATGTGAGATATATGAAATAAGACTAACGCATACACATCATATGTAAAATAAGCAACAACAACAACAATTAAATACTACTCACCCCTTCCCCTAGCACAGTTTTGAAATCGACATCATACTTTGATGACATCACTGATCTATGTCGACACTTAGTATTATTCCCAACTCCTCCTATCTTATGTTCAATACTACTAGTCGTCGGCCTTTCATTTATCCGCCGATGCTGAGAAAGTGCTTCACATTTAACTGTCTGTCTTCTATTACATTGATGGGGATATATCAAGGTATTGGTACATGACTTGTTAATCCTTTGCAATGTATCATCGTCATCGTCATCATAAAAACAACCATTGGCCAGTATTACCAGCGGAGCAATGAGTAATGCCCATTTTCTATCACTCGATACCGCTTCAGCTGCTGATCTACTGATAAATACATTCTTCCACTGCTGTTGTATAAATCTACTTGACATGGCTATTGCAACTTCTGACGATAGCAACTAGAGAGTGAGAAGAAGAAAGATGGTTAAATAGAGCACAACTTATTAAACTGCTTCTTGGTAATGCCATGTATATCATACAAAATAGCCCCACTATACATACGCGTCAGTTCATGCAAACGCACTGTTTGCTCGCCAGAATAGTTCCTTATTTTGTCCCCCCGGCCCTCGGCCCTACCCGCTCGTGCCGCGCCTAACCATCTTCTGTCCAATCTCCTTTGTGGACCGACAAATGATTCAAAGGGTTGGATATGTGGTATATATGGCAAAACAATTGGCTGCTACATATATGGTATATACGTGGATAGTTGATTACAACTTTTCTTGGAAAGATACCGAATATCAGCAATAAAACATAACAACACATAATATATACTCCGCTACTTAACTAATATATACGCCAGTATTTGACGTCTCTGGTAATATAGATAGGTACCAAAACAGTTAGATATGCCTCCCAATCAGTTCTGTGATTCGGCGGCGTTGATGAAGACGAATGAACAAAATAAAATCCAACACCAAAGATATGAAAAGGAATTACATATAGCTCCAATGCTTCATTACTCAACAAGAGAATTCCGTCAGCTATTAAGAATACTTAGTAAGAGGGTAATTGTATGGACGGAGATGGTAGTGGATGACACAATCAAAAATGCACATAATCTTGATACTCATCTAGGTTATGATAGTGAACAACATCCAATCGTTTGTCAGATTGGAGGAAACTCTCCAGAGCTGTGCGGAAATGCCACTTCTGTTGTTTTAGAGCGATACAACTATGATGAAATCAATCTCAACATTGACTGCCCATCTGAACGTGTAAGTGGAAAGAGAGAATTCGGCGCCATATTAATGAAGAAGGCGGAGCTTGCATTGAAGATTATTAGTGAAATGCAATCCAATGCAAAAGCATTTAATGATGGAGAAGTAACCAACAAAGTCTCAGTGAAGTGTAGAATAGGAGTAGATGAATTAGATGACTTGGATTTTGCAGCAGGATTCATTCAAACTCTCAAGCCAGTTTGTAAACGATTTTACCTCCATGCACGAAAGTGTGTACTTGATGGGTTAATGAATGCTAGACAAAACAGACGTGTACCACCTCTAAACTATCAACGTGTGTCTGCGTTGTGTCGGCTCTTTCCGGATTGTGACTTTTGGATTAATGGAGGAATAAAGACTTTAAAAGAAGCAAAGCTAATTGCATATGGAAAAAGAGACGTTGATGGCTGCAATAACAACAATGAACAAGAGCAACACATGGTACCATGTCAACTATGTGGTCTGCCTAATGGCAGCTGTATCGAGCCACCGTTCATATCACCCGACAACCTACGCGGATGCATGATGGGAAGAGCGGCAATGGACAATCCATGCTTGTTCCATGATGTAGACCGATACTTTTATGGAGAGAAATCAAATCCATGCCGAAATAGAGGTGAAGTGTTGAACAAATACTGTCAATATCTAGAACAAAGATATCCAAGACTTTGCTGTGTACGTGATGGAGATGGTGCAAGAGACAAGTATTGCATCATCTGTATCGATGTATATGGGCCATCAGAGTGCAGTGATAGTGATACATCGACATTGATATTGGATTCCACTACAACTACGGATAACAACAAAGACAGCCCAAAGAAGAAGCCCAAATATACAGGACCGACAATGGCGAGATGTTTGAAGCCTGTTCAAGGTATGTTTAGTGGAATACCTGACACTCGGGTGTGGCGACGTGTTTGTGATAAACTTGGCCAGGATCCCAGAGTACGCAATTGTGGACCAGGTTATGTAATAAGGAAAGCGATGCAATCTATACCAAAAGAGATCCTTGATCAAGATTTTTGATGACTATAATATCATATCATCAACAGAGCAAGGTAGAGAAGTGGTCTCGGTATCCTTTAAAGTATCGTTACCATACACTGCCTCATAAGTATAATATATTGCATATTTAAGTTAAGCAACATTCAAACATAATCACATACTCTACATGCTAAACTTGGTCGGATCGAAAGCAAAACCTGCCTTGCCATCAACATATCTATTTGTGTTGGTAGCAAATGCACCAGGAATCGAGAGATCTATCTTTGGTTTTGAACTACCATCCCCGTTACTTCCTTCATTTGCATCTTCATCCTCTTCGTCTTCTTCGTCTCCTTCACCTGGAATGCAACACAAACAGCTCTTCAACTTTTTTGCTGCCTTGACTGTGTAGATAGGACAAGAAAGATAAACATAAGTTAAAATGTCGACTGCCAAGTATTGAACAACAGCAAAAGTTGTTAAAACTCACGGCTCCAGTCCTCCTTTGGTTGCACGGTATCCAGCAGTGTCTTCTCCCCGATCAAGATTGCCTTGTGAATAAAGACACACTTTTCAATCAACATCTTTTCATCTTTTGTCAATTCACTATCCTTAACTGCTTCTTCGAAGTCAGAGCGCATATCTGTCATACATTTAACAGCTCTATCCATCACCTCGTCAGGTAGTGCACGCGACTTACTCCCCGTAATATACTCTAGTACATTTTTTAGTGCTAATGTACTCAAATCGTCACCATTGCCATTACCAATACCAGATCTCTTCATTAAGAAACCCATACGACAGACGAAGGGGGTATAAAAATTCTTCTTCTCTTGTGATTTCATATCTAAAAATACATCCACGGATGCCATCCATGATTCTACTATCGATGCCTGTATACCATTTAGATTTGCCAACATTTTGGGCAATTCACGATTATGCCGTAATGGAGTAATTGGATATGTTGATGATATAACTTTTGGACTCGATGATACCTCGTCCCATACTTCATTGGAAGCCGTTTGTCTATATGACGAGCCATACTTTTTTCGTAACGATGTACCCATTTCAACCGAGTGACAGGCACCGTCATATACGAATACATGACGTTCATGTACAAATACCTTTTGTATCAATGGTAGTAGAAGTGGTACACAAGCTTGTCCGGGTAGGCTAAAGAGGACTGTGCGGCTAGATCCAATCAAGGAACGGACGCGCCATGCTTCGAGCCGACATAATGCAAAGATTATACGTTCAAGTTGTTTTTGTGATATACCTTTGGTAAGTTTATTTTTGAGTAGAATATAAGATAGACATGTCATCCAAGCAGGGTTGGAGATTGTTGCCTGGTGTGCAGTTTGGAGCATGTGATGTGAGTGGATATCTGTAGCTGACATATCCAAGATAACATACAACAATCGAATAGAATACAAAAACTTACGACACCATGATCACATGCCTTAACAACATTCGTTAACATATCGCTACCCAAACTTGAACTAGCATCAACAACAAAGCATAATGCCGTACTGGTCATTTGCTTTTCAAATGCATTTGCCAACTTTTCACAAAACAACACTAATGGAACTCGTACTCTACGATACATTTTAGGTGATTGTGGTGTACTAACATCATCTGCATCTCCCTCACTGCTACTACTCGTTGGTGGAAATGCCAAATATAAATAATACAAGTTTGGATTAATCTCATCACCTAATTCACATTCAATTGTAACAATTACTGGTGTTTTCTTCTTCTTATCTAATATTTCTGTAACTATATCATCCATTTCGGTAGTATCATTTGTTGTATAGTTTTCCCATACGTCAACTTCAGTCTTTGGATCGTAGTATGATTTACCACCACCGACATGTTGTCGTATCATTAGTGATGTGTATTCAGTAGATTGTTCTATTGTGTATTTATATTCTTGACGACGTTTGCTATATGTATGTGTTGAAACACATACATGAGAAATAAAAGTTATATAACATACGAAACAAATGTATGATAATATGAATACACGCTGCAAAGCAAGCACATGATATACTTACGCTAATAATCTAGGAGGAGACAGTATTCTTCTAGAGATACCATCCAATTGCATTAGTAAGATACTCGACAAACCCATGGCTGATAACGCGGAAGCAAAAAATGCTAGACTATTTTGACTACCGGCTAATTGACATGAAGCGCTGTCTGTTGTAGAGGTATCAGCGCAAGAGGACTCCATTGTTCTCTTCCTCTTCATTTTTTAGGAGGAACAGGGGGGGGTAGGTGGGGAGGGGGAGTATAAAATTATCGCCATATGTAAATATCTAGCGATAACCGGTTAACAGGAGGCAAAAGACACTAGTAGTTGCCACCCCACCATATCTTCAAAGCCAACAATACATCTAAATAGCTATCAACGCCCTAGAGTGATACATATATCTACAATTGTTGCAACACAAAGAATAAGATAAGATAGAAAAAATATGTCGGATAATAACATAGAATCATTGAACAACCGTAGACATCATGATAAGTATATGCCTCCACACGGTATAACAATGATGAGACCAGGTCCTGGCGGTATAACACAGTTCTTTGCTGCCGATGATGAAGGTAATATGAGACCTGTTGGACATTGTTTGACGATTGAGTGCGGTACGTAGTTTGTTCAGATTACCTGTTTACCTGTTTATAGATTCAAATAATATATTATGTGCACAAAAATTCTTATTACTATGTTTTAGGACGAGACTTTGAAAAAGTAGCAAGACATGACACTAATTATGATGCGGCTCTGTATCGAATTATCAACAAAGTTGGAGAATGGTATGAAGGGCAAAAAGAGTTCAGGGCAGCAATTTGGTGTTATAATCTCAACTTAAAGTCAGCTAAAGATACCAACATTCAATTCCCAACAAGGTCAAGAAAGGAGTCTCTCATATCTCAGCTGTGCTACATTGGACTTGCAAACAAAAGGATGGACAACTTTGTAGTTGCTGCTAGATACTATGAAGATGCTATTGTTGAATGTTCTACTGCAAATAGCTCTGCATTTAGCGCTCCAGAGGTGAAGAACGATCTGATGAAGATGATATCCGGCAATGCAAAAAAGTTACAAGAAGAGGCTAAACAGTGGTTTGGTTCAACTGGTCGTATCACGAGCTGGGAACTGGTATCATTGGATGACAACGACAATACACATAAGAAATGCCAAACCTGCGGTGCCGATGCAGCTCCCAAAAAGTGCTCAGCTTGTCATTTGGTATCCTACTGCAATGTCAAATGTCAAAGTAGTCATTGGAAGTCAGGTCACAAACAGGTTTGTTTGGGTAAATTGCGTGGCAAATAATGAGATGAAATTGTAATGAGTATGTGTTGAAAAGCATAATATGTAGTGTACCAAGCTTAAGGTACTATGACAGATATTATGTACAAACCCTTTGCTTATATTGTCTATTGTCACATCCTTTTCATTATTTACTTAGCTCAACGTGACCCCTCTAATTCGTGTTTGTACCAATATGCATCGACTCTACACAAAGTAATGCCGAGTAATAGCTTCAATCTAATGATAATGATGATGATATTCGAGTTGCCTTATTGAATGACCCATAACCAACCTCAGATAAAAGTGGCGATTATCCTGCATCCTAGACATAGCCCACTCATAGCATTGAAGATGGTCACCTTCATTCCAATTCGGAACCGTATTTCCCCCGCCCGCCCGAAGGTTTGTTAGTGGTATCCATAGACTTGGAAATCGCGATGTCAGTGAGACGAAATGCGATCAAGTAATGGTAACCAATGAAGAGTCTTCAAAGTAGAAGCACTGCATGCTTAAATAAGTGCCTTATTTATATCTAAACAAACGCCCACCAACTTGTGTTCAATACTGTTCAATATGGTAGAATACATAGCCAACCTAAATTGAAAACTCGATAAGGACTTTAGCCCTTTTCTGCTCAGGTGGCGACTTTAGCATACACATATCATGACCGTCCTCTTCTGATGATGCCTCGCTCTCATCCAATGTTGCCTTTCTTTTCTTTCTTTTCTTAATTGTCTTCCTCTTATAGCCAGAAACTCGAATGGTTGATTCACCTCTGTCTCTTGCCTTCTGTCGTCTAAGTTCTCTGACAGTTAACTTTTTATATGCTACGCCGCCATCACCTATATCGTTCTGTTTTCCAGTACTGATGAAACAACCCCTATCTGGTGTCACTTTACCGGCACTCGCTGAAGTAGAAGACTCGTCTTCAGATGATGAAGTTTCGTCTTCAGATGATTGCAGGTCAATAATAGAGGACTTCTTCTTCTTCTTCTCCGCCTGACTCTTCATTAATCGTTTCTTACCATAAGCCTCCCAACGTTCCATAAGATGATGATTAGGATTCTTCTTCTTTGCATCATCTTGCTCGTCATCAGTTGTGAATATGACAGAGGGAGACTCATCGTCGGAAGAGGAGTGGGTATCAATAATGGAAAGATGAGACTCGGCATTTGATGACTTTTCCCTTCCGGATACTTTGTTATCACTGAAGTGGAAGTCATGTGATATACTTTTTGTGATGCGGCCTTTCTTCTTTCGTCGGTGCTGGATAGGAGATGCAAAAGTTCTCTTCTTGTTGTTGTTTCTTTCTACCCCCATACTCGTACTAAGTTTTCTACTCCATCTTTCCTGCAGATATCTTTGTGCGTCCGTAGCTGGTAAGTGGCAGTATTTTTCTTGCAACACTGTGCTATTCTTCAAGATTCCCTCCCAATTATTACCATACATGTCAACTCCAAGTTCTAGGGCGCTGTCCTCGATTGCCAACCACCTATGCCGTGGGTAGCTAGAAGTACTTGTGCTTGCATTTCTACTAGCACTCTGGTCATCAGAGGACTTGAATAAACCCCGACGAAAGCGCTCTCTGATACCTTCTCGAGCCTTCAAGACTGTTACACCTGAATAACGATTCTGAAGAATGTATGAATTGTCTAGAATATCCTTCCAGTTGCCATTCCCATGAATTTTTGCACGCATCCTAAGCTCGTCATCCTCTTCCTTTGTCCAACCTGAGCCCTTTTTCTTCTTCGTTCCAGGAAGTACACTTCCTTTAGCCATTGCGAATGAGGGAGTTCTAGATGGTTTCACAGTATTCGTCTCCAATACCCTTTTATTTGGCTGTGCTTTAGATAGTCGTGCCAATATACTCTGTACTCCCTTGACCCAACGCTCTTGTGATTTAGCAATACTAACTAGAATCTTCTTATCAACTGCGTCACTCTCGGGTTCATCTTGTTCAATATTCATCAGCTTGTTGATATAGGTTGTCCATGGTTGCATGATTGTGGCAGATCCATTCCTTTTGTAGAACATTTTGGCTATACTTTCGCAGTGACCTTCTGCATAGCACCTGAAATGTATGTGTCCACCATACAATTAACAAAGATACGAGAAGAAATAGGGCAAGAGATGATAATCTGATGAAACTTACGCTTTTTGAATACTATCACTTTGCTTCTCATAGCTAATAATGTCCACATGTGACTCTGCAGCTGAACGGAGGTCAGTGACAGTACAGTTGATACCAGTCATATCAAAAGTAATTGCTTTTAATATTCTTGTAATGGCCATGTCCTCGAATGGCAAATATGAACCATCTGATGACAAATCTAAGTCCTTCGCCTTTCTCAAAAAGTTAAACATTTCACATTCCTTACTGCAGTCATGTGAGGTGAGAAAGACAATGAGCTGTAAACTAACACAATGATGTACAGAGATATGATATCAATCTTACCGTGACAGCCTTACATCAATTGGGTACTTGCCTGTCTTTCGGCGACTTGCAGACAACTTCAGCCGCCAAGTCTCCCCAACTTGTTTAATCTCTGTCCTCTTTAATTCTATATTCCTTGTTGGATATCTTAATAGTGTTTGAATGACTGATAGCTTTTCTACCTCAACAACAAATAAGCCATGGATGGATTTCTTTTTGTCCAATGTTAGATTGGGTTGCTTGCGAAATTTAGACAGTGCATTGACTCTCCAATACTGGGCCTCGTGCACTTTTACTATATCCAAAAAGGATAAGGCTTCTCCACGCTCTCTTCTTTCACAAAGAGATGGTCGGTTGTTACGATCCGCATTTGCACTCCTCCCAATTGAAGCATATAATCTTCTTGTGTCATTAATCATCTCATCTAATTCAGATTTGTTAGAATGTATATCATTTGAGTCCATGAACTTGCAGATCCCGATTACTGCCTGACAAATCTTATTCATAGTCCATACCTTAACATTACGTACTTTTTCTAACCATTTGCAATATTCAAATAAATCCGCGTAACTAATGACTAGCTCAGTTAAATGCACATCAGGTGCTCGTGAACATTCCCGATCCATCACGGCCCACCCATGATACCTCAATAACTCTGCTATACTTTGATCTTCCGTGGATTTTGTTATCCCTTTATGTTTGATGTTTTGTTTGTGTTCCTTCAAAGAAGATGCATTGAATGGGGACTTTTTTTGCTCTTCTAGTTTTTTCTGCCATCGATAACGCCGCAAGAGTGTCTGGTCGTTATCACAAAGATCGCTCTCTTTTGTACGATATACAATATCCCCAGACATATTGTCAATGTATGTCAATATCTCGGAGTTGTTCTATTGACGCAAAATTTCATGTGAAGTATGACACGGTATGAGATTCGATATACCAGCTGCAATATTATTATTATCTACAACGGCGACTAACCTAACTAGAACGGGTAGAGAGAACAATAAACATTAGCCATGGAGTTGTAATCCTAGGAGAGTATGTACATAGATGAGGTCAATTAGGAAGTCAGGAGTCGGGAGAAAATATTCTAGCGAGCAAACGGTATAAGCTTGTATTATTTATGCACCCACTTCACATGTCCTCTACTCTCCTCTTTAACAATTCAAAGCAACAAAAACATATCTGCTTAGCATCAATATCTATATTGCTCCATAAGGCCGCCATCAAATATACTCCTGCCTTCGACCTTCATTCAATAGGTAAAGCGGTAGGGTATCCTAACTCTAATTAAAGACATCTCCCTTATTTGCAAAGCAAAATGGCATCCCCCACGTCGCCACAACACTCACCATTATCATGCCAATACTGTTATAAATATACCCCATCATTATCTACTTCTGTATGTCCAATTTCATACTTTGGTCTATCTTGCAACTTTGGTCAGCTGGCAAAGCAATATCCAAACTTTCAAAGTGCATTAGATGATCATTTGAATGGTAAGCAATGTAGTAGTGATGTTGGTCAACAACAGAATCAGTCTCGGTTACAACAGAAGAAGGAGTGTATTATAAATGATAATAATGATGATAAAGATATGCCTGATAGCTCATCTATATCACCTATCAGCAACATCAACAACACATATCAGACTACAACAACACTCTCAACAGCACAAAGAACACATAACTTTAACACATCATTAACACGATCATTACTACATTATCATTTTAATTTACAACTACCATCATTACCGGAAGGACATTTATGTCCCCCGATACCAAATCGTGCAAATTATATATGTTGGTTGAATGAATTGTTAATACAGAGTCAAGTTGATTTGTATCGATTTGCTACTTCTTCTACTTCTATTAGTAGTAGTGGGGAGAAAGAGGGGAAGAGTGGTAGTAGAGAGATTAATAATCAAATATGGCACTGTCAGGGTATTGATATTGGTACAGGAGTTAGTGCTATATATCCATTGTTGTTAACTACAGAGCTGTTTAGTGGTAGTACTGGTGATAATGAAGAACAAGTAAGTAAAGCAACAACTGCATCACCTCCTCAACAACAAAAACAATGGAGGTTTCTAGCTACAGATATTGATCCAATTGCAATCCAATCAGCAGTTACTAATGTTCAAGCAAATCATCTTGAGAATCAAATACATATTGTACAAGTGAAGAAGAAGTTGAATGATGAAACAATAAAAAATGATACTCCTTTGAAGGGAATGAACAAGGGTCCATTATTCTCTGCCATGGAGGAGGCTAAACATCATTCTACATTCCAATCAAGTAGTAGTATGTTGGATGAAACTGTTCATGAGAAAACAAAGAAGGAGGAGATGGTTGAGTATCCAAAGTTTGACTTTGTTATGACCAATCCACCATTCTATTCAACAATAGATGAAGCAAAAAAGCCACGAGCTGGTGATAAAAGATGTAGGACGGACATGTCAACTAATGAAGGAGTATACTCAAGTAGTATTGATATGGATGAGAATGACAACGAAGAAGGTGGTGATGTAGGATTTGTTACTGCAATAATGAATGATAGTCAATACTTTCGGCAAAATGTAACATGGTATACATCGCTGATTGCCAAACGATCATCCCTCGATACATTACTGTTCAAACTACAAACATTAGATGGAGTGTGGGGTAATCGAGGACAGATTCGTACTGTTGAATTCCATCAGGCAAATCTTGACACTAATGAAAGTGATAGAAGTAAGAAGAAAAGTAGTAGTAATAGAGTACGATGGGGTATCGGTTGGACATATGAGCGAGCCAATAGTCGATGTAGTTCATGTCGTGTCAGAGGAGGATTACAGTCATTTGATATTACAATTGATGTTGATGATGATACAGCTGACAATACCACAATAGCGTGTGATGAGGTCAATGCTCGCTTGATCCATTATTTCGATAACCTACGAGATGTTTCACTAAAGTGCTCACAAGAGATGAGACTGAGAGAAGATGATAATAGCACTACTGCAAGTGAGGTTAACGAATCTAGTGACAACACAAGAAATAAACTTGAAAGATGTGTAACTGTAGTGGAGGAAAGATTTCACAATTGCAGTCCATCATGCTTGCCTCAACTAGATCATGAGCAGGATAATTCCAATTTGCCATATGAGGGTCACTTTATCATCGATGCTTTTGTGGTGTTGAGAGTGTTGTT
>Ga0214481_100486_pt1 | contig 20267 bp, 12 predicted proteins | sample M1_20Mar14CPVII9_4_FD_165057 | JGI IMG/M metagenome (GOLD analysis project Ga0214481, IMG submission 165057) | Marine eukaryotic communities from Monterey Bay, California, United States - M1_20Mar14CPVII9sort6BwellG10 | ecosystem: Environmental > Aquatic > Marine > Unclassified | place: USA...
TCTCTCTCTTTTCTACTTCTAGGCATGGGGCTAAGCGCGCAACTTGTAACGTTGAGGGTTGCAGTAACAAGGTCTCCAGGGGAGGAACATGTGCACGACATGGAAAGGAAACAAGATGCACCATTGATGGTTGTTACAATCAACAGAAGAAAGATGGTCGGTGTACTAAACATGCAATAGGTTTACAGGCAAATGTTCCTCCTGCGCCTGCAATGCTCCCTACTCCTGATGGTGTTGCGGAACAATGTATTCCTGCACATGTACCCGATGGGAAGAAGGCAGAGGTATAGATTAATTCAACAAGTACTCCTTTGCCGACCGGTGTCAAAGGATTTTTCTAACTCTTGACAATAGGGGCAATCAGGGTCGGGGTAGAATCAGCCTTCAAGGCCTTAGTTTGCTTGTAATATGCATTTAGTATTGATAATGACATGCTCAATTCCCTCTTCGCAGGGTTGCTAGATTATTCTTAGATATATAAGTAGATGTATGAAGAGAGCTTTTCACGAAGTAGCTAAAGTCACTGGCAATACCACATGGATACCGGGGGCTCAATTCTTTAAATTATATTGAGCAGTCGGTCCGTCAGCTGTCGCCATCAGAGGAAGCTGCTATCATGCTGTCCAAACAAAAGGGGAGCCTACTGTCAGTGTGGAGCTATTTGTTGGAGTGTGGTGCGATGATTATCTAACACTCAAAGAAAGCACAGATACCTTCACTTTGCAATCTCAAATAAAATACCATATTATATAATATTATGAGTAAACTGTAAACATACTAATATTATGAATAGTGCCTTCAATGATAGCGTTAGTAATCTAAGTCATAGTATTAGCGTAAATGCGGGGGGATTGGATAGCATTATGAATACTCTGTACAAGGATACGCGTGGTACAACAACTACTAGATCTCAATCTTTGCAACCAAATCGTAGAAGACATCGACATTCAACAGTATTACCTCAAGAGAAATTCTCGTGCAGTAGAAGAAGTTCAAGCTGTGATTCTGGATTAAGGGGAAGTAGACATGTATCATGGGGAACATTTGCAACAACAGTGATAGAAAAGAGTCCTGATACACTAAAAGAAACATTAAATAACAGTTCTGAATTACCTTCACTGCCTCTTAATAACAACAATGAAAAGACAATTGGTCTGAAGAAGTTGGGGGTGAGAGCAGATAATAATGATATAGATAAGAATGATATGGCTAGACACCATAATCCCCAAGATTGTGAGTCACAAGTACCACAAGAAGAAACATCTACAAAACATGTAGTATCAATGTCATGGATATATGAACAATGTGGCATTAGTGGTAAATACACGGGTGAGATAAATTCCCTTAACATACCTCATGGGATAGGCACGTTCATAGCAGACTTAGACGGAAGCAGCATAGACTGTAGGTGGGAGAATGGTGCAATTGTAGTTGATAGTTTGAGAAATACAAACCGGGGCAGTAAGATAAAGAGAAGAGGACGAACATCTCCACCTGCCAAATCAACAAGCACTCCTCAACAACAACAAGAGTCAGAAGGGTTGTCACCACCATCACCGATACCCAGAGAAGAATCTGAACCCCCTGTTTTGGCACCAACATCTTTATTAGGATATCATTTAGGACATGTCATTAAACACCGATCACATATGATCATTCCCCAATGTAGACAAGAAGCGATTGACAATGCAAACTCATTGCAAAGTTTAGATTTTTGCTTCATCAAACGTTCTAATGGGGATTGGGTAAGTTTATAAATGTTTTTATATGTATACTTATAATGAATGGGGGCAACTTACCTTTTGCTTTATATCATTTTACTCTTCTCAGACATATAGTATTGTTGCTGACAAACCATCAAATGATGGTAAGGTCGAAGAAGAAAGGGAAATTAGATTCGTCCTTGACGTGAAAGGCAGCACAAAGACAATTCGACGTAAATATTGGGGACGTGGTATACGATTGGTCAATACCGATGCAACTGAAAGTTTATTAGCCGACATTGAGAGAGCCCAAAGTCCACAATTATTGCCCAAGAAGAAGGCAAGGCAAATACCCCACCAACATAGACGAAAGAGTCAAGAGCCTACCCGCAGAAGAAGATCATCTCAGGAGTCACGAAGATCAACAAGTCAGCCGCCAACAACACCTGGACGACTTGACCAATCACGCAGGTCTTTGGCATCACGACGCTCTATGGGGTCAGATCAAGCTGTCGTTGAGGGAAGTCCGATGCAAACATCACCCCACTCGGTTTTTAGCAAACCAATGGTGAGACACAAGACAACAGGCGACCTTGATTTATCCTTTGTATCAAAAACTGCTGTCATTCTTCCAACAAACATTCAAGATGGAGTAAACAGTAGCAGGGATCAGAGTGAACGCTCTGGTGATGCAACACTGGGTACAAACCTCAAGAACTTATACCAACCGAGGCCCGCAAAATCTCCACTCAGAAAAAGCACCAACTCTTTGTACACAGTCACAGCAGCACCTCAGCATCATGAGACATGGGCCGTCGTCAATCAGCGTGGTATAACTTATGAACAGGTGTCAACAAAAACGAATGATGGTAATGATCATTATCAACAAAACTCACCAGGGAGGCCCCTCTTTCGAACATCTTCATCTTGCTCGCACCTCCCTACCATGAGAAAGACTATTCCATTCACTTCTATACAGTCTATTCTCAAGAATAATACAAAGAGTGGCCCGATAAGAAGAAGAATGAGTTCTTCCTCGATGAATTCTAGAGTTGGCTGGGATTTAACGAATGAATCCGATCAAAATAGTCTAGTTTCCAAGCTCCGTGGTGATAATGAGAATGACCAAAGAAGAAGAGGTAGTAATACTAGTAGTTCTGCTAGTCTAGGAGGGGTTGCGCTACCGAACAGTTCAAAAAAGAATAGCGGAAGAAGAAGAAGGAGCAGTCTCTCGAGTAGCGCAAGTGTCGAGAGTCTTAGCAGTCTACTTCGGGAACTGTATAGCCCCGAGTATCTGGCAAAAGTTGGAAAGAAGCAGCTCAGAAAGAGTACTTGAGGTTTGTTTGATAACCATTAATGATGACTATTGTTTGATCTAGAAGCTTCTTATAGTGACTACTGTGTTTATTCTATCTTCTTGCATACCTAGCTATAGTTATAGAATTATATCTTCTTTCTCTTCACTGGTTGATGCTCTTTTAGAGCATCAACACTGACTACTCTCATCTCCGGTAGTATGATACCAGTGAGTTGACCTCCATACACACAACCAGTATCTAAACCAATGGCAAAATGTTCGTTCTGTCGGCCTCGTTTGGCGTCATGTCCAAAGACAACAAATTCGGGTCCCTCCCAAACTTTTGCCCAAGGTTGTGACTTTCCTTCTACAATCAACTCTCTGATTGTTACCATTGTATCAATATCTTGCTTCTCTAATTCAATAGTCGGATCCAAGCCCGCATGAACAAGTAATATATCTAGCTGAACATTATTATTATTGAACATTGTTTTTGGTATTCTAATTGTATAGGGTAGATTGGACATCCATTCAATTTCATTATCTGATAACGCTTTTACCCATTCGTACCTCGGTTTATTCCTTTGTTTTTCATCACCCAGAGCGGCTAATAATGAACGATCATCATGATTACCCCTGATACTATACCAATTTGGTTGTTGACGTACATATTGAATTGTTGACGCGGAGTGTGGCCCTTTATTACACAGATCTCCCAACAATACTACAGCTGTAAATTGATTTCCATTATTATGCTCTTTGGTTGCCTTTTCAACTAATAACTTCAACTCTTCGAGACAGCCGTGAACATCACCAATGACTAAGATCTTATTGTTGTCGATTTGATTTTCTTTAGGTATTAATCTTTGCAAATTATCATGTATAATTGTTGGTAATGGTATATTGTTGTGTTTTGAGAAGTACTCATCTGCTTTTGTGGTATATGATCTATTTGATGTTGATGTTGATGTTTGCAACTCGCTGCCTGCCGCCGCCGGTATTGAATCTTCACTTGATGATGATGATGATGAAGATGATGATGATAATGCACTAGTTGCAATCAATGGCACATCATAAGGTTGTTGACCACTACTGAAACCTCCATATACATTTCGATGACGGAAGTTGTCACCTAAGTAAAATGATAAACATCCCACTGATGTGCTAATCACCGCTGAAGCAGTAAAGAATAACGTTCTATTACGAGATGTACTCCATAATCTATTCCTGAGTAATGACCACATTATCTTTGCTGCCGCTGCGCAAGTAATACCTTGTAGTATATTATGGTACCGCCCGCCTTTACTCAGTACTTATTCTCTCATTACATTACTCGCACCAATATCTGTCTACCACTACATTGGTACTGACTGGCGACTGGCGACGGCCATTTATTTCGGGTTTAGATAGAGAAAGCGTAACGAGAAAGTAAACTTCCCTCCGATGTTTATCCTCTAGCTATTAGACTCACTACGTATAGTAGACTACTTCTGTACTACTACTGAGCAGTAAAGGAATAGCAAGACGCCTATCACACCTACCTCATCTCTAGTATATAACCAGAAGGTAGGTGAGATATAGATAGTAAATAAAATATTAGAGTCATTTCCCGATATAAATACTATCAATAAATAATAAAGAGTCTTTCCCCGATACTATCAATCATAATCATGACATCGTCATCGTCATCATCATTATCATCGTCATCGCGTCTTTCACAAGTTGCAAACGAACGCCGTCGACAACGGAAGCAGCAGAAGCAGCAACAACAACAAGCTGCGGCCACACTCAATATAGAATCACATGATAGTAGTACCTCATCACTCCACAAAAATAGATATTTACAAAATAATCAATCATCTTGTAACGCAACCGAATCATTAACATTTGATGATTCCACAATTGCATCATCCAGTCAGTATTCATTGGGACAATCAACTATACAAACTACAGAGGATACATTTAACTTTGCAATACCAACTACCGTTTGTGACGCAAGGAGTGTGAATACAAAGGGTAGTTATAAGCCATCAGTGGAAGTCAACACTGAGCCTACGTCAATGATGGTGGTAACAACACCTCGTCGTCGTAATGCAGCATATCAAAGGAAGTTGGATAGAGGTAGCGGTGGTAGTAGTGCATCTGTGTCGTCAGCTACGACTTCAAAGAAGTCGATGCCAAAGATACCCGAGTCTCCTTCTAAGGGTAAAAGTGTAACATATGATATGGACGCTGAGGTAATCAAGATGTTAACAAATGAACGTGATAAGTTAGCTCGAGATATAATCACATATAAGCGCAAGTTAGTCAATGCAACCGAGGCTAAGAATACAATCTCAAAGGAAAAACAAACTACAATTACAAACCTCGAACAACAATTGACAAGTGTAACAAAAGAGTTAGAACTAAGTAAAGGTCGAGAACATTGTATGGAACAACGTATAGTAGATGAAACTAAAAAGGTTGATGAAACATATCGTGAAGAAATGAATGAGGTACAACAACAATTGGAGCATGTTGAAAAACTTAATCAAGAGATGCTCTTGATGAGTTGCAATAACACAAGTATTGATGACGAATCATTGAAGATTGAATTGGACAATATGAAGAAAGAGAAAATGTATATGGAATCTAAATGGATGGGGTGTATGGGGAAGTTGAAACAGGTTGAGATAGAGTGCCAGGTGAGAATGATAAGGAAATGTATGGGTTGACATATCATATTATGTACCTTTTCAAACTCACCTACACCCCCCTCTCTCTCTCTCTCTCTCTCTCTCTCTCTCTCTCTCTCTCTCTCTCTCTCTCTCTCTCTCTCTCTCTTATCCGTAGGAGAAGGACGCTCAGAAAGATCAACTTGAATCTCACCTCAATCAAACTATCCAAGCTCTAGAGAACAAAAATAATGCTCTCTTTGATACGTCTAAGCAGCAGCAGGATCAACTAACCAAACTCTTTGCCGATAAGCAGTCTTTAGAAAAGAGTTACCAAGACCAAATCGTAGATTTGCAATCTCAACTTAACATGAGAGGCTCGAGCTGTGAGGATATCAAAAATAATCATAATAAGGTAGTAGATGGACTCAAGGCTGACCTTGTCAGGGCCCGACAACTTCATGATGAGAGTACATCAAGATTGCAACAAGATATTAGCATCATGAAGGCTGAGCATGAAGATATAACTTACTACAAGAATGAGGTTGATAGTTTACAGACTCAGCTGCGCAGTGTGAAGATTAGAGGTGAAGCTGAACGTAAGGATTGGGCAATGAAGTATGAGGACAAGTTACACTGTGTGGAAGAGCAGAGGGATGTATTATCTACACAGGTAGTTCAATCTCGAAACGATATTGAAACTCTCAAGTCTGTTCATGAGAAGGATACACAATTGCTCGAACTTGAGTTGGATAAGACATACAAGGCAAAAGTTGAGTTGGAGGCTGAATGTAAGGATGTGAAACATCAATTGCATAATGCTCTTAGAAGTCTGGACGTAATGGCTTCAGATGGGGATAAGATGCGACTAGATTTGGAAAGCATGTGTAATGATTTCTCAAAAGAGAAGAATCATTATCAACACGAGATTAGCCATTTGAAGAATGAGAGTGAATCGCTGAAGAGCAAGTTAAATGAAGCAACAAGAAGGGAAAGGAGTAAGTTGCAACACAACACGGTACACGATCAGGCTAAGAGTGATAGTAATAGGGAACAGGATGAGTTGTTACTTGAGATACAGCATTTAAGAAACAAGCTTGAGAAAGCCCAGGTAAAGGCCATGAATGATTCGAGCCTATTGGAATACACTGCTCATATTACACAACTTCAAGCCGAAAAGTTGGAGCTCTCGAAACTGATAGCAGAACATTCCAAGTCCGCGGAAGCGCAACGGATTATTCAACGTGAAACGTCGGCAGAACTATCTCGTGCCAAGCAGACTATTCAGATACTCAAGTCGAAAGAAAGATACTTGGAAAGTAGAGTAGAGAGTTTAGCAGATCAAATTAGTCAGACTGTACGAGACTATGAAATGAGATTAACTACAAGTTTAAGTGGAGATAGTATGTTGGGAAGAGGATAAGATAATATGTAAATAGATAGGAGGCGGGATAGAGATAGGTAACGTAGTATAAGAATTATTAAGCCTGTTGATAAGTTGAATGAAGATAGAGTTGTATCTCACTTATCATACATAACTATCATTATTATAATTGAATTGGGAGTCTTTGATAACAATTGGGAACTGTTTGGGTTTGTTGGACAAATAACCATAATGTGTGGTTCGTAGTAATATTGCCTACCAACAACAATAATAAGCGGTATATAACCGTCTATCGAGGGTAGCAGCTTTAGTTATCACAGGTGTTCAAAGTTAGAGATGAGTAATTTGCCTACCAACTATAATAATAAGAGGCATAACCGCCATACAAGTGAGGGTAGTAGTTATCACAGTACTGCCGCCTCAAACGCAGCCGCTGTGGTTGCTACAAATAAAGAAATGAGTACAATAACGGCTACAAATAGTAACTCAATTGCAATGGTACCACATCCAAATAGATTGATACCACAACCATCCAATTCACCGTCACCTACTAAGACAGCAATAAGTAATAGCAGTCCATCATATCAAACTACTTCGCAATCATCTTCTAGAGCACCATCTCCAACAACATCAATATCATCTACTAAATCTGAAAACAATTATCTTAACAATATACATTTGACACGTATCTCTTCGCCGTCGCATCTATCTTCATTACCACCAGAATTCTTAACTAATGATACACAACGACCATTATTGCATATAGATATTTCACCAGATGGCAAGGAGAATGAATATCATTACTATCTAAATCCAATGAAGTCATGTGTCATCTTTATATTGTTAGTTGAGATGTTAGAAAGATTTAGTTTCTATGGCATTAATTATACAACTACGGCATATTTAACTGGTGAGTATAATGATGATTGGAATGCTGACCTGCCAAGTATTACGGCATCTAGTTATGTATCTATATCAACTGCTGTGGCATATACCACACCGTTTTTAGGTGCTCTGTTGGCTGATAATTTGTTGGGTGAATATATGACTATACTATTGGGTAGCTTGTTATGTTACATACCTGGCTTGTCACTTATTGCATTAACAACTATACCAAACTTTTTTGGTACATCATTCAACTTAAGAATAATACAATTGGGATTACTCGTACTATGGCCAATCGGCACAGGAACAGTGAAAGCCTGTGTTAATGTTTTTGGTGCTAAACAGTTCCATCCTATACTACAAAGTTCATTGATTGAAAGTTATTATGTAAACTTTTACATGTGTATTAACATTGGAGCCTTAACTGGAGGTATTGTTGTGCCTATTGTTGCACAATGGAATGTTACTGTAGCGTACTTTATACCTGTATGCATGTTAGGAATGGGTGTGTTGTTATTCAGTTTAGGTACTAGTAGATATGTCCGACCAAAACCAAAGCATGATGTCAGTTGGGTATGTCATGAATTGAGTAGAGTAGTTTGTGGTGGAAACAATAATAGAAGACCTAAACGCGATCGTGGAGTTACCATACAACCAAGTCCAACTGAGAGCAAAGTGGGTATTGGAACGATACTTCTGTTATCCAGTCTTATTGTACCATTCAATGTTGCCTATGCCCAAATGGCAACAACATTCATTGTACAGGGTAGTGTAATGGAAAACTTTGGCGTCGTTGATGCTCCCTTGATGAATAATGCTGATGCTATTAGTGTATTGGCATTTGGATATGTAATTGGCAATGTAATATATCCTGCATTGAATGCACGAGGGATTAAGCTACCAACGACGTATAAGTTCGCACTTGGGTCATGGTGTGGTGCATTGGCTGTGGCATGTGCTATTGCCACAGAGTATCAGATACATAAAGTATATGATGAAAGTGGAGAGGCAATAACAGTCCTCTGGCAAGTTTTTCCATACTTTTTAATAGGGATTGGTGAGATCTTTGCAGTCTCTGCAGCATATGAATTAGCATTCACAGTTGCACCTGCAAAGATGAAGTCTGTTGCATCTGCTGCCAATCTGTTCATGGTAGGTGGCCTTCCCAATGTAGTTTGTATCATGTTATACAATGCATGTCGGCACTGGTTTTTGAACTCGGGAGGAGAAGCTCATATACACAAACTTGAAGACTATGCAACAGCCAAGGTTGTTAATTACTTTTGGCTTCTCGAGGGTATAGCTCTGTTTGGTGTTATGATTAATATTCTTCCACCGATATCAAAGTGGGTTGCAGGAATAGAAGAAGCAGCAACTGCGACTATAAAGAGTCCAATGTCCACACCCAACATTCGGAAGAATATAATACAAAGGAGAAAGTTTCGAAAGCAGCAGATGAGCTCAGGAACTGATGAGGAGAATACTCCTTTGGTACGTGCGCAAAAACATACGAGTTATCTCAAATATGGCAATGGGCCTGAGCTCATAAAGAGTGGAAGTATGCGAGCCGGTCCGCGTACTCGTAAATCATGAGATTTAGGAAAGTAATACGAACTAATTAAACAGTTTAAGTTTAGTCTCAACCTTGGACACATGGACAATAATTTTCTACATTGATCTCTTGGCCTCATCTACCATGCCAATAAAGGTTCCTTCTTCGAGTGCAGGAACTAATCCAGGATTCCCGGAGTATAAGCCACCGATACTTTCGCCAGCAACAAATATATTTGGGAGTGACGATTGACCAGTGATTTCCAACAATGCAGCTCTCTTTGCTGGCTTCTCAAGTAAGCCTGGAATCCACTCTTTTCCTAAGGATATCTCATTGAAGTTCACACTCAAACTTCTCAAGACTGAGACTGCTTCAGAGCAAAATGGCGACAGTTCATATGTATCTTTGACAATGATTTAACAAATAGGTAAGACATGTGGTTTTCAAGAATACAAATGACAACGAATCAACCAACACTTACATATGACAACAGGTTTGGATGATATCTCTTCGTAGATATCTGCCTTTGCCTCGGCAATATTAGCAATGTATTCATCTTCATCCTCTGTACTACTCCCAGCCTGTAGTGGAGCTATAACTTTATATAAAGGTGCTAACAATGGTGAAACTACATTCGACACTGACCGCAAGAGCTCGCTTGGCGGTGTCCATAATGAATAATTGGTATAGAGATACTCAATGATATCTTTACTCTCAGCCATTTGTACACCCGTATTTGGATCTATAATATACGGGCACTGCGTCGATCCTCCTGTAATAATAGCCAACTCATCTCTTCTTGGTGATTGCTTCCCTGCTGATCTAAGCTCATAAGTAATATCAAGTTCTGTTAAAACTTCACGGACTAGGCGACAGAATTGGTTGCCTTCATATGAATACAAAACCAATGGTTTGTTTGGACGGGATGGTGATAAGTCGATTGATGCTGCACTACATACTGATCGGCCTCTCCCTGAAATTTATGACGGTGAGAGAGAGATGAAATAACTTTTGTTAACATGTTGGTTGCAAAGGCAGTCAAATAAAGACAAATTGAGTTCACATAATAAAACAAAACAAACGCGGACTTTCCAGCACGAAGTATACCAGGTATTGATTCTAATAATGTATCTTTGATTTGTAACAATGTCTTTTCGATATCTACTTCATCATTACTTGACGAAGAAGATTTAATATCCTCTTCTATTAATTCATCTTCGTTATCTTTCATTTCCTTATCAGTTGAAAACTTATTATTCAAGAAGTTCAATATGTCATCTACACCTGAATATGTCATTTCCTTCCCGTCTACTGACGCAATCATGGTTGGTACAGTTGATACCTCATTAACTCGACGAGAATTAGAAGCTGCTGGGATGACTTCTTTTACAACTAAGTCGAACTTAGTTATCTTTTCTCTTACCGCTCGGCAATTGATATCATTCTCGACATCATATAATTTTAGTATCTTTGGAAGAAATTTAGAAGCTGGACCTGATGTTGATATACCCCCCGAGACTGTAACACCATTAGGCAAACGAGCAATTGAAGCTAGACCAGATGTCAATGTATCAAATGATGTTGGTATCGAGGAGTAAAGGCGAGTGGATTTTGATTCTACCACATTGCAATATGTATCATCAATCAAAGGAGAGGGAGCAAATCCCCATGCTAATTGTAGCAATCCAGCAGCTAACAGTACAGCCGATATCATAACTAATCACAATGCAAGAGGGGAGGAGAGAATTATCTTATCAATTATCATAGGAAAATCAAATCTTTCATATCAGGTATCCTAGGATACCTAGACATACCAGCCGGCTAGCCCTCTTTCTAGAGGTACTGTGAGCTGTAAATAAGGAACCCAGCGGCAATACGAAGAAGAAGGGAACTAAACGTGGTCGTCTTATGTTTTAAGCTGATGAATTTCCTATGTATACAAATCCTTCTTCAGTCCCTCTTCTTCAGATTGATAAAGTACTTTGTTAGACACACACCCAATTTGTGTGCAGCGTCTTCATCACATACAGACATACCCATATACTTTAGCTCTTCCGTTATATGCCCTATTGATTCTCCACTGTCAACCATATCAAGTGTAAAGTCGAGCAAGTTCTCAGCATCTTCATAATCATCGTCTGAAACTATGTTTAGTTCCTCTTCAAGCAGTTCATGAAGTGTCGCTAGCTCATCCATTGTTAAATCTCGATGTGCTTTCAATTTATCATCCTTCATGTCAACAGATACAGACACATCCCCATAAATCGACCCTTCTTCATCTTCTGATTCTCCATCTTCATCGTCTATCTCCGCCATCATTTGCAATGCCATTTCCTCGGCCAACGATACACTATCATCATTCATTGCTAATTTTTGTATCATCATCGTATCTTTTTCTCTACCTTCTCCTTTTAGTACTGACCTATTCTTTGTTTCCTCTTCCAGAATTGCAGCCTTCTTTGCCTGTTCTAACAATCTGGATCCTTTACTACCACTTGGATCGCGTGAACTTCTACTTGATCCCTCCCGACTTGAGTTATCTTCATTCATTGTATATAATCCTTTAGAGGCTCTAGAATCGACATTCTTTGTATCCCCTTGAGGATCGGGACTTCGATACTTTGACAATGTCAGCCCTCTGGGTGTGTCGACACTCGATACCGTCCAATCTGTTTCATATGTAAGTACAGAATGTGCCACAGTATTATCATCATCGTGTTTGCATTGAATCCAAATCTCAACTTCTGGTTCAGGTGAGGGTGTTTGTGATTCTCTCACTAAAGGGGGCGATGATTCTGCTTCTTGTTTTGGTTCTTTCGTAGATTTTGGTGGTGATCCGTCCCACGGTTCGCGTGACGACCTTGTTGGAAGTGCCTCATCAGTGGGTATAGATGCTGGTGTTTTACACCCCGAGCCATGAGCTGTTCCTGATGCTGAGCCCGAACGATATGAGTTTGAACGGTTTGAATTAGAGGGTGAAGAAGGAAATTCCTCTTCAGCTTCAGTTGGCGGTGTGACTCTTGATGATAAAGACATACCAGCTGCCATGACCGCCGCTGCAGCTCCCTCTGATACCATTAACATATCATCCGATTCATTATCATCAGCAGTAGTATCTTTCTCCTCGGCTTTCTCCTTGAAACATTCCACAGGTGGAACATTTCCTTGCTGGTTTTCATCATCGTTTGGCTGCTTTGCAGGTGGATCTTCTGGATTTGTGACCTCGTCCTCCTTTGACTCCCTACTTCCTCTTTTGAATAAAACACCCACAACAATGAATAGAGCAAGTACTAGTAGACTAATTACAATGCCTGCAACTGCACCCCCCGACAAAGACTGTTGTTCTTCAACTATATTTCCCTCTTCTTGTTTGATACTACCCTCATCTTCCCAAGGCAAACCATCTTGCTTATTACAATCATTCAATATTTCAATCTTTGCCTCCTGCAAAGTTATTGGAGGATCTCTATAAGGATTCTCCGCCATTAACTCTGCCTTTAAGTCGCAAGTAAACTCACTCTCTTTCCAAATGCATTCTCCACAAAATTCAATAACCTTATTTGGTTGAGGTCGGGAAACTACTGCATCTGGATCATAATCGGTATTAATACAATGTCCCTGTTCTAACAATCCCAACTTGGCATCATTCTCTGACAGGTTATAGAAATCAACTAAATATTGCATGCGCTCGTCACAATCAAATTGACCAGTTTTCCATGGACATGAACTACAGAATGCTTCGATTGGCGGTGTTTCTTCTTCTTCTTGTGTTGATGTCGACTCTTCTTGTAATTCTTTTACTTGGGGTACAATCTCCTGTTGTACTGTTTTACCCTCTTCTTCTGATACCTTCTGTACTTCTACCACAACAGCAGGCTCTTCCTCTTCCTCTTCTTCTACTATAGGAGGTAATTCCTCCTCTAATATCTCAGGCTCACCACTAATACTTCTACAACTAGCCTTCCTATCAAATAAACTCTGACGTGCTTCATCTATCGTTAATATACCTCGTTTAACAATAAATTGCACCCGATCCTCACAGAGTGTATTTGTTTTCCATATACATTGTCCACAGAATTGTTCTTCTTGGAGGATATGCTGTTGATGTGATATATTATTATTCTGTTTTGGTGGGATACGGTGTCGACGATGTTCATGTGATGGGTGTATGTTACCACGCAATTGCTTCCTTGTGTAGAGGTTTGATGATGACATGATTTATAACTAAATAAGAAGAGAACAGCCTATCAGTGTCAATGTCAAGTATCTTTGCAATTACTTGATGTATCTTCGACTGGATCTACTCTCGCGGCAGAAGTGAAAGAGAGTAAGATACGTTATCGCTAATCAATGCTTCCAACAATGCAAGCACTCTGTATTGTATAGTTGTATTGACAACACTACTCGTTCCCCTTATTGCAAATACCAAACTGTGGGGCTGAGGCTTATGTTGATGTTGAACGGCAGAAGAGGGCAGTAGATAGTACAACGTTTCTCATCTTTCTCTACTAACAAGATACCGCATTATTAATATTGGGGATTTGCTACCACTATCACACATTACATGTATACCGCCAACCCCAGTAACATATTATCATTATTCAGTTAAAACCAATACAAAATGGTCTTCGTTATAGTAGTGTTAGCAGTATTGTTTGGAGGTGGCGGCAGAGTGGGCGCTCAGCAACATAGAAATAATAACCTACGAGGAATTGATGAAGGGAGCGAAGTAGTAGCTAGATCATTAATGAATGTGGTGAAACTACGAACTAAACCCAATACGCCATATCGTGTGTTCACATCTAATACTGCAAAGAATAGAGCTAAACAGTCTAGACATTACGTCAGTGATGATGTACATGATACCGACGACTCTGCAAATAACAACTCGACACCACCACTCAAGCAAAATACACTATCAACAATATCCCTTTCTCCTACATCAGCAGCGCCTACAACGAAGTCGCCTACAACAGAACAACCTACATATTGGCCAACTTATAGTCCATCGACTGTCGATCCGACAAATATGCCTAGCTCTCATCCGTAAGTTTCATGATGTGTTTGATGTTCTCACTTGTGGCAATTTACTAATTGTATGTCATCCTCTTTATACTCTCTTAAGAACTGATGAGCCGACCATATCTCCAACAACAGATGCACCATCTCAATCACCAACATCCTCACCATTGGCTATATCACCAGATGCATTCGATAATAACCTTAGCAAGGACAAGGCACAAAATGATATACTATCGTGCTCCCCAACACAAACACTTATGCGTGTTGAGATACAAACAGATAATTATCCGACTGATACTAAATGGAAATTAATCGATCATACATCAAAAGTTATACTATTGTCATCACCTCGCAGAGGATACAAAGGTAAAATGTTGGATAAGGGTGGTTCTAGGATGGAAGCTCAGACAGATATACGTGAGATTTGTTTAGGCAATTCAGATGATCAACAACTGTCCATACAACCACGAAGAGGTAATCCACCAAGTTTACTAAAACAACATGATAATGATAGAGTTATAAACACAATAAAGAAGAAGAATCGGTATGAGTTTGTATTGTATGACAAGTATGGTGATGGATTATGCTGTCGTCCAGATAGTGTACAGGGCTTTTATAAGGTCATGATGCAAAGAAAGAAGAAAGAGGATATCATTATAGGCGATAAAGAAGAGGATAAGTGGCAAATATTAGTTGCTGGATCGAATTTTGAAAAGAATGAAGTACATCATCACTTTGAGTTGGAAATGAAATCAACAACATTACCTATTCTTGAACAGACATCATTGATTGATGATGAGGATAAAGAGGATAGAGATATCAATCTAGCATCAACGTCAACTTCATCTGCCGCCTTGGAATTACTATGTCCATCGCCACAGCGTAAGATCACTATACAAGTCCAAACTGATAAATATGGTGAAGATATTGCATGGACATTCAAGTCAAAGGAGACAGGGATGATTCTAGCGAAGAATGAAAGAAACTATACTAACAACCAGGTACATATTGATCAACGTGATGTTTGTATTGATGATTCGTCATTGTATGAATTCACAGTAACTGATATATATGCCGATGGGCTCAAAACTGCACAATTCAATGATGAAATACCGCAAGGCCATTACAAAATATGGACACATCATGGGATGAGTAATGACGTTGAGATCGATAGAGAGGTTATACTACACGGCGGTTACTTCAGGTCATATGCGATTACACATCTGATCAATACAACTCTTCCTACGTTATCAGATCGAGATGAAGTGTGGCTATATGAACATAACAAGCGACGAAAGTATTGGCATGCACATTATAACACGTCATACATACCATTGCAATGGAGCGAGTCCTTAAAAGAAGAAGCTCAATTATGGGCTGATCATTTACTAGATTACTGTATGCCAGGTATTAAAGATGGTATATATCATGATCCAGATAGAATATATGGGGAGAATGCAGCAGCAAACGAAGGCGGTGGCGGCTGGGGTACTAGACGAGAGCCAGAGAAGATTTTGGCAAGATTCGTTGAGTATGAGATGGAATGGCCGTGGCCTGGAAAGTCTATTGTTTTGTCTTGTGTTATTATGTGTTCAATACGAAGACTCGATGATTTGGCTACTTCATTTGGCCTTCTTTAGTCTTCATTTGACTGCCTTTACACCACATACACTAACATATGTTGCAATCACTTCTCTTTCATCATGACAATTCATAACAACGCGCATCTTCCAGATAATGGACATCTAACACAGACTCTCTGGAGAGCGAGCAAGTACGTCGGTTGTGCAGAAGGCCATCGAGTCAATAGTCCAAAGCACCAGTGTCATACCCAAGTGTGCAGGTGAGTATTATTCCTATGTTTTTACTCATGGGGTACACACTATAGCTTACCTTCTTTCCCTCCTATACCAACAGATATGCACGAACAGGAAACTGCAATATGGGCGCATTCAAGAGACAAGACGGATCGATGGATTATATAACTGCAATGTTGGAAGATGATAACTATTGTGGGCCTATATGCCCTACAGGTGGTTGTCATGCATGATAAATTTGTCTTATATTTACAGTAATTTTTCTCATTTAAATCATCTTGAACCAAGTAGAGTTTGTGCACTCTCCTTCTCATTCTCCAAGGTACATTTAAGAGTACTAATCAGCTCTGATAGAGAGTCAAGCTTTTGATGAGCATCATTTTGCTTATCAATAGACTCAGCCTTGACAGATTCAAAGTTCTTCACCTGACTCTGAAGTGATTCGATTAATTTGTTTAGTTTTGATGTTTCTTCCTTGAATTCGTGTCTTAGAGCTAGATTCTGTTGTTCATGTTCCAAGTTTAGTCTCCTTGTTGTCTGTTGTGTATAATTTAACATATCATCTAGCTCAACATTTGCCCTTTGAAGTTCTTCTCGGGAAACTTTGAGTGCTTCATCGACACTTGTTACTTCATCCTGTAAGCAATCAATCTTCTTCTGTTGCTCGTCACTGTTCAACCTTGCCTTTCTTATCTCCTCCTCTTGGGTATCGCTTGTCTTTTCAAATTGAGACATCACATCCTGGAAGTTAGATTGAAGACGTTTTACTTGCATTTGCAACTTGTTCTTATCTTGTTCGAGATGTCTAATAATAGTCGTCTCATCTGTACACTTCTTCTTCAGTGCATCCATTACTTGCTTATACGCATTGATTTCAACTTCCCTACTAAACTCTCGGTCTTGTAATGTGTTCTTGACCTTGTCTAAATCAGTCTTGAGTATCTTATTCTCGTGCTTCATCTTTTCATTTGATTCATTTGACTTGGCAATCATCGAGTTGTATGATGAGATTGTCTCCTCGAATGCTTGTGTAGATTGTAATAACTCTTTAGATTTCGACTTGATGTGCGCCTTATGATCCTTGTCACTCTTTTCCAACTGCGATTGTAGAGATTTTGTAGTCTCTTCAAGGTTGGTTGATCGTTCTGAAAGAGATGCAATATTCCTTTGAGCTTCGCTATATTGTACCCGCAAGATTTCGAGTTCCTCAACATGTGTAGATATGTCATGTTCATACATCTTCTGATTCTCTTCCTTGGTAGACTCTACCGACGTGAGTCGAATCTGTAATTTGTTTAACCTTGATGTAGTTTCTTCATGTTCTGTATTCATGTTTTTAGTATAAGTTAGGGCATCATCAAGCTCGGTGGTAACTCTTTGTAGTTCTTCTTGAGCTACATTGAGATCATATGATACCTTCTGTAGCTCTTCCTTGGTGTCATTCACTTCAGTCTGTAAGATATTAATCTCTTCCTCTTGCCGTTGATTAGATTCAACCAAGTATGTATTCTTCTCCTTAAGACTAATATTCTCACGCAGATATTCAGTCTTTTTCTCCCTTTCTTCTGTTAATTCTAATTCAAGCTGTGTAATTGTTTCATTGTGTTCACTGCGTAAAGTAGTATTGAACTTTCGCATATCGTCTGCCTCCTTCATTGCTGCTTGGAGTTGAATTTGCAATGCATTACTACTACTGCTGCTATTGCTGGATTGGACATCAGCAGATCTTTCCTGTTTCAAAGATTTGATCTCCTCCTCAAGTCTCACACGCTCTTCATTCCATTGCAATTCCTTAACCTTAATATGCCCCTTCATATTGGCATCTTTATCTTTTTCCATACCTTCCTCTATCAATTTATCATAGTCGATAACTAACTTACCCAGCTCTTGTTCCATATCCTCTTTCTCAACTATAACATTATCGAGTTCATCCTTTGTCAACCTATTCGCGTCGCGTTCTTGTTCTAATGTACATTCAAACTTTTTTATTAAATCATGAATCTGCGATTCAGTAGATGACTTTATATTGGTAATAACAGTTTCATAAGAGGATATAGTCTCCTCAAATGCTTTTGTGCTATTGATCAACTCATTAGTTAATTCACGACGTTCATTTTGCCATTGTATTTCTTTTTCTTTCAATAGTGTTTGTGATTTGTGCTGTGCTAGATATTTACTATCATCCTGTACTTTGTTTGTTTGTTGCAATGTGTTACTCGTTGGCTCTTCATTCTCATCATTATCGTCGTTCTCTTCTTCACTTGATGTCCAACTTAATGAAGTCGATGATGATGATGAAGTTTGTAGAATTTGATTATTATTACGAGGTGATAGGACTGTCTCGACGGCGTGATGATCATGTTGTGATGGTTCTACGAGTACTCGCTTGTTATTGTTATAATGTGTGGACGGTGATGATTTGTGCATATGATGTGCACTATTGGCGGTGGCGGCGGCCTTGAGAGAACAATCCATGTTTGTATATATTGCTATTGCTATTGATAAACTAAAGATAGTTGTTAGTAGTAGGGTGTGTGAATTGGGTTGAGAGCGATAGTGTTTCTTGCGTTATCGACAGCTTATCGCAGAATTCAAACACGTGTCCTCCTTGCTGCGCATTAGCATGCCCTTACTCGCTTCTTGTTCAAACAATTAACTGAGTATACGTTGATACACTCCACATACATAGCTCTCATTCTTAGCGGTAACTTGCTCTGCTCTCGCAACAACAAAAACAACTAATATCGAGGTCAGAGTTAATAATACTAATATAATAATCTAATAGACAAATCAAAATGACGGTCTCCATTATCAACGATTGTGATAATAGTCTTCAGACTGTATCAACAACAGGAGTAACCAAGACAACACTTGCAACCAGTATTACTAATATTGAAACCACTGCAAATGATACGCCCGTGGATGATGATCGGGATGATAATTTGTCAACTCCCGATGAAGATACGATGACGAGTGTTAAGCAAGAGGATATGACGACTATGATCCCTCCTAGTCTAGAACTTGTCAAGGTAGAATCAGTGAAACCTTCATTAGAGGATGATAGAGATGATGACAATGTTCAAAAGGAGGATACCAAGTCTTCTAACAAGGATGTTGAAGACTACGCACCAATGTCTACAGAAGTTCCACTACCATCAACATCAATCGCCAAGACTTTGCCATTGGTACGCAACAAATCATCACCTGTTGCATCATCTGCTGATCTAAAAAGTAGCATTGTCGATGATAATAATAACTATGAAGTTGAGGTTACATTTCAGCGTAAAGGATGTGTTCCTCAAGCAGGAGATGATGTTGGATACATCCTTGGGTGTGAATGTGGCACAGCCCCGAAAGATGAATTAGAATACACATACAAGAAGAAGAAGGAAGTCACAACAACAAATAATGATTCTACTGTACCTGTAGAGTTGTCATCGCCTACACCTCTCAAGGATAGAGTATCGTCAATCATTAGCTATGCTAGTAGTACTGCCAATGCAAGTTTGCATTCTGCTTTCGCTAAGAAAACTGATGGTGGAGTAGTCCGTCGAGATATCATGGCAGCAAGTGTTGACATTGTTGGTGACGTAGCGTATCTCAGCTTTATTTCTACCCATATACGACGTGTAGATAATATTCAAGCTCTTGCATTGTTTGCCGTATCACTTGTTGGCTTTATCTTATCATCGTGGGTTATTATAGCATCGTGTGGAAGGAAGTATGGGACACATGAACATCATTGTTGCAATGTACCAAGACTTTCGATGTATCTTATCCTATTACATCATATACCTGTTTGTTTCCTCGTTAGTGTGATTGACGTTGGCTCGTTGGGCGGCACTATCGTGGGGTTGTTGAATATTTGTTCAACATTACTTGCATTAAGTAATTCAGTCTACACTACCAAGTGTGGAGAGCTGTGTGGCGAAGGAGATGTTAGTGATGAGTAT
>Ga0214481_100487_pt1 | contig 20257 bp, 20 predicted proteins | sample M1_20Mar14CPVII9_4_FD_165057 | JGI IMG/M metagenome (GOLD analysis project Ga0214481, IMG submission 165057) | Marine eukaryotic communities from Monterey Bay, California, United States - M1_20Mar14CPVII9sort6BwellG10 | ecosystem: Environmental > Aquatic > Marine > Unclassified | place: USA...
TGTTAACTCTATTGTTTCCAAGTGTTATTGATCTTTGGTTTCCAAATGTACCTATCTACATACTGTTGCTATTGATGACAACGATAATGGTTTTATGGCTGCATTATCGATGACTAAAACACAAAATGAATATGATCTATGCGCCTATGTTTATAATATACCTACCTGACCACAAACATAGCCTTTCAGAAGATAGAAATGGGCATCTTGCCCGGCCCACCCAAGCGCCCGGTTCGAGTTGGCCGAAAATTTATGTAAGAATTGTTTTTTCGGCTGATACACAATAAACCTACTAACAATTCTCCATCTCGGACATTTGATACGCATCTTGCCACCGGAGCGAGTGGAAATAGCGCTGGGCAAGCTTGGGGGTGGACGATATATGGCCACTATTAGGGCGGAGCCGAAGAGTATATCACATAACAACAAGTAAGGGGCTGGATCTCTAAGCAAATCATGAGCAACAAATCTCGTGAGTGAATATGAATCGGTACCGGAAGCTTGTCTGTTTTTTTGGTATCCTTTCTCATTTGCATCCGGTTCGCCGAAAATTTATTCTCAGTGTATCGCCAAAGTTTATTCTTAAATGGCCACGAAGCACAATTAAAACTGATAGGAGTTACCTGGTAGGGTAAACTGACCATTGCTTCAAATCAACTGGAAATAATGGAGCACCAGGAAAAGCAGACAATTGTAAAATAAGGCTTTCATCATCCCATGCACCAACTTTATAAGAAAGGAACCCTGATTGAGACATATTAACTGAATAGATTATAGTATAGAGGTGCTATCGTTAAATTTTATGAGAGGAGTGATGTGGCTCTTCTTTATGTCAGTATCTTTTTGCGGTATCCTTCGCGGTATCCTCAAGAAAGGTGAGGAGAGAACACCTCAGACGTTTAAGGTATCTTTAGCCTTGTGCTGAGCTTTGGTCTTGATCTTAATAATGACACTGTCACATCCTTTGCTCTCGACCCTCACCCAAAATGATCTCTTTAGTAATTTTGGCGAGTTTACTGTCATTTAGGTTTGCTGCTTTATGCTTAAGGTTTAAACTTAAGGTTTAAATGGTGGTCAATAGGGGAGGCGACGCGTTACTAACACGATGCGACGATATATCGTCAGTCTATTATTCGGCTAGCAGCTGTCTCTCAAGAGATCTAAAAAAAGAAAGGCCATTGCAAATGCAATTGCAAATCTTTGTGCGTCGGTCGATCATACTCATACTTATTTCAAATTCAACACAACAACAACAACAATGAAGATCTCTCCTCAATCTATTGCAATTATCACCGCCGCCGTTCTTCTGGATAGCAACACCGCCGTGCATGGATGTTCACGTGTCCTACAAAATAAGTATGATCACATCATTTCTGGCCGATCGGGGATTTAGCTTCGAGGATGTACTATTTCTCAATCCTCCCGGCCAAGAAATGGACGGCGGAGCTGGTGATATGTCAGTAAAGTGGACGTCTAAATATGTAAGTGTATGGTATTGTGTGGTATGTGTTTTATTGTAATCGTTATGCTACTACCGATTTCGAGACATAAGATGTGCACATAGATATGTCTCATTCTCTCAACCATTCAAAATATTTGCTCATATCTTATGTCTATGCTATCGACATAATACATATAACTATCATCGACCATATTATAGGGAAGCGTCTCCTCTTCAATCATCGGTTTCTTTGCTGGCTTCGGCGATTTAGCAAAAGAAGTAGAAACCGGTCTCGAACCAGGAGAAGGATGTGAAGATTTAGTTTATGAAAAAGATGGAGGGAGTGATGGATTAAACAGTGAAGGACTTGGTGTTCATTTACTTTATTTGGGTGAAGAGGATGGTACAGTTTACAATCCAGAAAATACAACTGATCCAGTGAATATTGATGTCATGCGTTGGTAAGTTTGTATTTCAAGAGATATATAGCACCTCTCATCATTGTGCCCTACAATTCTAACACATCATTACCATCTCCATTTATTATTAATAATAATAGGACTCGTTATGTGCTTGACAACTTTGCCACTGTGGAAGAGGCAGTAGACGGACTTGGTAAACTTAACACAATGTACAATCCATTCTGTAAGGGGTTAGAGATTACCGATGGAAAGGGAAAGGTTCTTGGTGTGCACATGGTAAGAAGAGTATCCCATCTTAGTTCCTCTATTCTCTTTATTCTATTCAATGCACTATCCATATTAAATCATATCTCTTCACTTTTTATATAATATCTGAATGAACTAATTAGGCAATGGAAGATGCCACTGGGGATAGTGCCATTGTTGAGCATGTAGATGGCAAGTTCCAATTCTACCACTCCAAGTCGGAAGCATTGGTAATGACGAACGAACCTCCGTATGACCAACAGAAGGAAATACTTGCCAAGTATGATTTCATGGGGGGTAACATTACTCTTCCTGATAATCTCCCGGGTACTGTGGATTCTGTTGATCGTATGATTCGTCTTGAGTACTACCTCACAACAAGCCCTGAGCCAAAGACTGAAGCCGAGTCTATTGCATTCGTTCGGTCTCTTATTAGTTCATCAAATGTCCCCTTTGGTGCTCCTTATAACGGAGGAGTATATCCGACTTGGTGGGCAAGCTATATCGATGTGAGTTTATTGTTTATGTTTATGTATGAAAAAGGATGTTTCATAGTTTACTCACATAGATTTCTTCATGTTCTCATATCAACCTCCCAATAATAGCTTACTGCAAAGGTCTACTACTTTGACTGGCTGATGACTCCCAACGTTATCTGGATTGACCAAGGAGAGTTCGATTGGGAGGATATCCCCGAGACTCTTACTCTAAAGCCTCAGGATGCTGAACTCGTTGGAAATGTTCTATGTGACTTTAAGACGTTGGACGGAGAAGATCCAAAGCTTGCACTGTGTGATGAGGAAGTAAGTACTCTTGCTACCTCTGGAGGCAAGGCCAAGATGACTGCCCTCTTCGCTGTTGGTGTTGCGACAATTAGCTCGTTCTTGACCTTATTGATTGTTTAGGTAGATGTGTGTGCGAGAAGAAGTTGAGGATGAGTGGTACAATTATTCTTTAGTCTGTTTTGTTTAAAGGGCCTAATGACTACAATGGCCAAGTAGATGATCGTTTTGTCAAGCAAACTATCCTTTACCTTATCATGCATATACCTGCTCAAATGGTTCACATTCCCAGCAATCCGTTGGCTTTGGTACATCATCACCACACTTTTCTTGGGGACTGCCATATACTCTCCTTCCTTCATTCTTCCATTTATTGATAGCTTCCAATACTGTCGGTATTTCATCTGCGTAGTATCCGTGGACTTTGACATATCTACTCACTTCCGATAGACTTTTCATTGCTCGAGAATGTGCTTCTCCTCGCATAAACTCTTGCATATCCTCCTTACTTTTCCAAACAGTGATCGTATGATGTATGCCATCTCGTGTGAACATGGAAGAATAGACATTACCCTCTGCTTTCAGGGCATCGTGATATGCTTGTGTCGATCGATGAAAGAACTTGGGGAGAGAGAGCCAACCATTGCTCAACAGACCCGTAACGCTAATGTAGTATTTTCCAAGTTTGAGTTGCATTTTTGTTTTGTGAGTAGTAGTAAAGGGGCAGCAATGTCTCAGCCGTGCATCATAAGTCGTGCTGTTCTAATCATTTCAATACCGCTTCAGAGTTGAAATATGTTAGTTTGGTGGAGAAAGAATGAAGAGATAGAGACACATTAAAGTTAGTCTGAGCTAATAGTGAGTTGTCAAGAGCAGTTGTATTGATTTATATTACTATCTACTCTAATGCATGCAAACTGTCATTATCAACAAGAGAGTTCATATAAGTTCTCTCATGTTGGAGTTCTGGAACCTAGAATCCTAAATATCTCTTCTTCTTGGACTTTATTTACTAGGTTTCTTCCTCTTCAAGTTTGATGAAGCCACAGCATCTATTGATGATATGGTATTATTGCTACTACTGGTACTATTTGGATTGATTGATGCCGAGGAAGATGATTCTTGACTACTTCCATCTTTCGTATTATTCGTGTTTTTGGTCGCTTGTTGTTGTGGTGGCTTCTTTGCTGTTGTTTGATCTTTGTTTTCATCGTTTTGACCCAGCCACTGTACAAACGTTGTCAATCCAAAGTAGTGTGTCACATTACTATCGGTAGATAATGGATAGATGGTCACATACTGTCTAAACCGACGTCCTGTCTTTGTGTAATTCACTACCATGGCACATGACGGACGTTGGAAGAGCACAGGTCCCATCAATTGATTCATATCTTTCCTATTCCTACTTCTACTTGATGCCGAGGCATCGCTACTGCCATTACTCTGCTGCAGTATCGAGCAAGACCTCTTTCCTACAACCTCATGCTTCTTGTACCCTGTCAGATTCTCCCATCGTTCATTTACCTGAACAATCGTATACGGTCTGTTGGCTAATGTCATTACCATTGGATAATCATACATCTTCTGACCACAAGTCTGGACTGTGTTCGGTATGACCACATCATTGAAGTTATTATATCCCATTGCCATCTTGACTTGAAGCATGAAGGCCATGACATCAAACATTATCTCGAGGTTGACAATCTTGTGTGCTGAGTTGAACTTGCAGATGAGCATTCCCCGTTGATGTAGTTCCGTGTTGGCACCGCATTTCTTTGCATTGAGGGTGGACATGGCCCACCGTGCCATTAGCTGATTACCAGACACAACAGACTCTTCTGTTACCAGGGTGTACTGGAACTTGATTTTACCATCAGGATACTGTCCTCGGTCGACGATGGAATCCAAGAAGACGTAATTAGCAGCGGCATCGCCAATCATGGAATCCACACCGGCAATAGTACGTTGACAATTCGATACCTGAACTTCACTACTTGGGAAACTCTGATAAGGTGTTACTGGCAATCGACATGTAAATGAACTCTCGTCCAATATACTGCTCCATAATTCACGCTTTTGGCTCACACTGTAGCTAGCACGTAAGGCAAAGAAGCTTCGGAGTACATCCACTCTCTTGGAATGTACCTCAACCATTAGGCTAGCGGCAGTGGCACGTTCAGAAACGAGATTATCACGTTCCCGACAGAGTTCGTCGACGGACAACTTAAGCCGTTCGACATATTCCTTCTTCCGTAAACGAGTGTTCTTGGCATGTTCACGGTTACGTTCTCGGTTGTGTTTTATCCGTCGTTGTTCTGGTGTAAGGCCTTCATCCGCCGTGGAATATTCCCCCGCGGAGGAAGAGAGGACTAAACTTCCTCCTCCTCCTCCTCTCTTGGTCTTCTTCTTTGGAGGAGGTTGGGCAAGGGTGGCATCGGTATCGCTTGCAGAGACCATTGGAAACTTTGGTGCCATACCTGCCGCTGAGGGAGCAGCATGCGGTATTATCGAGGAGGATGCGGCATTATTATTCTGAGCTGTATAATGAGGAGTTGCTGTGACAGCGCGAGGCTGGTACGATCCGACGCTTCCTCCTGACATCCGCCGCTGGGTAGCAGAAGAAGGGTCTGCTATATGTACAATGGTAGCAGCTAAATGGGGAAAGGGGGTGTTGTGATTAGTAACATGAATACAATAAATGAGAAATCATCTTGCCCACAACACACCCGAGAACTTACTCTTCTTCTTCTTTTGACCAGGAGGTATTGAACTGATGGGTTTATAATTATTGATTGAGTTTCCCGCCGTAGTACTACTTGTGGGGATGGCAGCTTGAGGAACTTGTCTGTGAGCGGAGGCAGCTTGTTGTTGTAACTGAACAGCCTGTTGTAATTGACTCTGATGCACTGCCAGTGCCTGAGAAGCTTGGATCAATCTACTCTGCTGTACTTGTTGTTGAGATGCCTGCTGTTGCTGAGCTTGTAATTGTAGCATTAGCTGACTTATTGCCACAGTTGGTTGTTGAACCGCGGTGGTGGCGGCGGCGGCAGTGGATGATGCTATATCTTGACTTTGAATTATACCCGGTGCTTGAACTGGCTGCTGTGCTTGTTGACACAGCCATAAGTAATAAGCCTGAGGGTTAATAACCTGTAGCTGAGCAGGATTTGTCAACATTGTATTCATCATCAACTGTTGCTGGGTGGCTTGAATCGGCTGTTGAACTTGCTGTTGAACAGACGGCTGAATAGCTTGCTGTGCGGGTGGTTGCTGAAACCCTGGCTGCTGCTGCTGCTGCTCTTGTTCTTGCTGAGATGGCCATTGAGCATTCCCCGTAGTCTGGTCAATCTGCCCTTGTACGGCATTATTATTAGTGATATTATTACCAGTAGAGGAGAACGATTGAGATTCCGCAGAAGCAATAGTCGAGGCCGTGACAAAATTGGTACCATCCCCAAGGGGCGGACTTTCATTGTCTTGGGGTTTATTTAGAACAGGACCTTGCGGGGATGATTCTGCTGCAACAGAATCCAGGGCAGATGTAGCAGGGTTAGTCTTTTGCTCATCTGCCCCCACTTGTTGGGATTGATTTATCCCATCTTCTATTCTTGGGGGTTGATTATTATCCTCACCACTTGGAGGAGCTGCTGTATTGGAAAAGTCCTGACTCGTTGACTCATCTCTTTGACCTTCCGCGGAGCTTATACCCGTAGCAGCAGTAGCATTTGTCGTCGGAGGTGGCGGCGGTACTGTACTATTAAAGGAGGGCATGTGTGATAAAATCCCTCCCAATAAGGCTGAGCCTCCTCCCGATTGAGAATCTTGTCCCTGTATCCCTATGGCGTCATCTATTAGATTTGCCATCAATGTCATATCATTATTTACAATCCCCTGCTGCTGCTGCTGCTGCTGCTGCTGCTGAACTTGTTGACCTTGCTGCTGCTGTTGTTGAACCCCCATCCCATCTATCAAGGGATATCCACCACTTGCTGGATCCAATATATTATTAAGACTGTAATCTATATTATTCGTAGATAATGACCCTCCTCCTCCAGCTCCTAATTCATCCCAAAATAGTAATCCTAAATCATCACCTTGTCCCTGTGTTTTTGTTTTGTATAAATATGGGGCGTGTATTAGAGATAAATTGGTTGTGTGTGAGAGAGATTGGTTTAGTGAACAGATTTAAAAGAGAAGGGTTATTCTGTTGAGCTTTGTCGAGACATTCCCGTCACGCCCCCACTACCCAAATAACAATACACGTGCCTCCCATCCAATTTACACCCCAATAATCAAATCGTATCACATGTCTGCATCTCTCACATCTATAAATGGCTGGAATGATACGTGTGTCTCATGTGCAACCTGCAAATCCTAACAAAAAAAAAAGAAGGCCTAATTGCAACCTCCCTTCTCCATCCTCCGCCCTACCGCCAACAGAGCCGTATACCACCATACATGCAACTGAGTACACGCTAAACAATTACCCACATATCACTACCCCGCCATACCTCGCAGTTCACGCTCTAATAGAGCTAACATATTATATCTCAAGAGACATATAAATGAACTGGAACCCCGCCCTCCTCAATATAACAATTGCAATAACATAAAACTTACCGCATTATCACCCCAATAAATGCCATCCATATCATCTAATGAATTACATCGTGCCATTGGTAATGAGTTATTATTATTGGGATTCATGACACCATCTTGTTGTTGTTGTACTCCGTGCGTACTATAATTTTGGCCTTCAGAAAAAGTGGTGGGATTGATTGGGTTTATTTCGCCACCGGTGCCGTGGCCGTCCATGGTTTTATTTTGTTTATATTAATTGCAATTAGTTGGGTATAGGTAGTGCTATTGATTTCAATGTATATATTGTTTGAGCTTCTTATTCCTTTGTTTGTGAAAGACACAAAATCACAAAATTCCCATCAACTTTTGGAAAGGTATCCTTGGCAGCTGCAAAAAGAAAGCCCAAAGCTTCTTCGGAGAATCAGTTCTGTTAAATAAATAAGATGTAAGAAGTTCTTACATCTTATTTTGTGACTTATTTTGTAGACTTGTGAGATGACGAGTGATGACAAGGCAAATTTTCTCAAATCTTGATGGGGTCATTGATAGTGTTTGCCTTGATCCATCTTAGTATTATGTATGCTGTACCTTGCCTTATTGTGTTGTACTACTTGAGAGATTCGAGTTGATTGTTGAGCTCTTCCTTTACGATATACATTTGCAAGTTGCAAATTTAGGATACCAGTTGGGTATCCTTTACCGCAAATCTTTTTATGTACTGAACTAATGTGCATGGTGCAATCATATTGCAAAAGCACATTAGAGTGCTACAGTAATCTGCAACAATAGATGATGAACATGCAATGATACAAGTGTCAACATGGTGAATTTCTAGATGTGACTGCAACTCAATGTTGATGGTCTTCAACCGTTTTAGCTCGCCGTATTGACTCCTCTCTTTGTCTCTTAGATCTAGCTCGGCATTGGTTTGCTTAGTAAGTGAGCAGAGAACTTACTATGCTATCTCGTCTGTGAGCTACCTCTATATCTATAAGGACTACATTCCATGTTTAGCAGCTAGCTGAATCTGGCCATTACTTCTTTTGGCGGGCGTATACAATACAGTGGTAACAACTAATAATGTCATCCAACGCTAACAACACCATCTCTTCTTCTTCTTCGTCCTCTTACCATCGAAGTGATCCACTTGACATACCATTAATTGATAATCATATACTATCTCATCTGTTATTACCCCGTATTATCAATTCTATAAAATTAGCATTCCCTAAAGTTTATTTAGATTGGACTACGGATACAACAACATCTACACAAAATGATAATGCGGAAGAAAATTCACAAGATGTGTCATCTTTGATTAAAGATTCACTATTTTGGAAACGAATAGTTGAGAATACATTACGATTATGTCTATTATTAGGTTCATGTCGTCATATATATAATCGTAATAGTGGTGGTAATAATAAAAGTGATGTGCAAATAAAAACTCCAGCAATGAACAGTTTACGAATGTTTTTACATCCAACTTCCTCCAAAGGCAACTCAAATAGGAGCCCTTCTTCCAACTACTCATCAAGATACCAACAATATACAAAGTTAGTAGCATTGGCAGTAACAACAATTATTATACCAATGATATATAAAGAAATGAAGATATATCGTATGAAACAATTAGAAGAACGTGAATATCAATTAAGATTCAATGAGATACGTAGTGAGTTGTTGGGTAGTAGAAACTCCATAATACATCAACAACAGCAACAACAACAACATCAATCAACATCATCTCAACTATCAACATTGCAAAATATTATAAAACAACGTGCTAAACAACGTCAACAATATCTAATATCCTATATAACAGATTGTATATTAGGTATGTCAGATATATTCATACCACCAATACGATTAATTAATTATCTATCGTACTTATGGGGATTGAGTAGTTGTAGTCCACAATTGGGTATGAGATTGGTTGGTTGGGAGTATGCTTCTTCTTCTGTTTTTACTGGTGGTAGTGCAGAAGATGGTGATAGTGGAGGACAACAGCAGCAGCATAGACACGCTAATTTTCAATATGCCAATCGAAGATTATTGGTTGAGGAGGCATTACGGACTGTGTCATTGGTTATACCCCCAAGAAGAACAAATATTGATAATAATGACGCTACTACTGGAACTGAAGACCAGCAGCCTAATGCTTCTCAATTGGGTAATGCTAGAATGAATGGTAATGAGGAGAGAAGAAGAAGAGAAACTCGTCGAGGAGGATGGATGCGAAAACGATTCCTATCCTTCATGGGTGTGACTGATGATAATAACAACAACACTGCTACTACTTCTTCCTCAATAAGAGATACAACAACAGTAGACGGTAATGAGAGGAGATATACTCTCACATGCTCCATGTGTCACGTTGACAATCCCTCTATACCATATGTTGCATCATGTGGACATTGCTACTGTTATATATGCCTTCGTATGGCTGTTACTGATGATTTGAGTTTCCGTTGTTTAGATTGTGGACAGACGATAGTATCCTCTAGCCGAGTAAAGTAACTCTAGATGTAGAATAAATATCAAATAATGAACAATAAACCGACGAATACAAGCTCTCTACACTCTACTCTCTATGCATGGACAATAATAAGCTAGTAAAGGATACCACCCCTCTCAAAAAAAGGATACCCATCTCTTTGGGCTTTTATTTTTTTTTGCGATGAATGTCGATGAGTGTTTCTGACCACCAGAAAATATTTGTACGTAGGACATCACTACAAAACCCCAACGGCAAGAGCTGCTTCGTACTAAGCAAAGTTAAACTTCATGCCGAAGATTTCGATCGCTGATATTGCCTCTCTACTACAGAGGAATAGTACATTGATTTGTTGCTTCGATGTATGGTGGTTCAGCTGCTCAACGCTCTCAACGCTAGTGCAAAAGAGAGCATAACTCTCTGTTGCATACCCCCTACACGATGTTGCCATAGTTTTCTTCATCGTTCATATTATATCATATCATATCATACAATCTCCTCGTTGCTCTTCTCGGCTTGATCATCTCCATTCAAATCTAATAACAATACAATAATCAATCAAACATGAAGCTTTCTATTACGTCCATCCTAATCGGCTCTGCCTCCATTGCAATTGTATCGGCACAAGATATAGCTTTCGGTACAAACAAAACATTAGCACCCACACCCGGTATAGACCGTCCTACAACTCCAGCTCCTATTACTCCTTTTCCTACTCCTGGAGAGGATGAAACACCCTCACCAACACCTGCACCAACACCTGCACCAAATACTCCTTTCCCTACTGAGGTGAGTATTTAAACTTTATATGCATTGGATGTCGGCGTCAGTATATCGTTGTTCGATTGATCGACATAATGACTATGACATCGATCATTAATTCAGAATATACCATATCGATGCTGTACAATACCTACTAAACTGTTGTATTCATTGCAATTCCAATGTTTATATCTAACTATATCTATCTCTTTCATCACTGTATCATTCGAAGCCTGAACCAACACCTCCACCATTCATTCCAACACCCCCTACTCCTATCCCTCCCACACCTGGCTGTAATGATGGCAAGGCTCGTAAGCTTAGAGGAGGATATGGATCTAGCAGTGATGGATGCAGCTCATCAAAGAGTAGCAAGAATGGTTCAGGAAGTGGAAAGTCTGGTAAAGGAAGTGGTAAGTGTTGCATATCTTGTGTTCATTCTATACTTGTTGATAATATACGAATCTATATTTTTGTACATATCTTGTGCACCTTTCTCATATCTCTTATATCTCCTCCATATACTCTTCTCCTCTCAAACTGTCTACGATACCAGACATGTCAATGCCAAAGTTGGATTCTTTTGGCAGTGGAAAGTCAGGCAAGGGATGCAGCTCGAGTAAGGGTGGCAAGGGAAGTGGTCATGGTGGATACGGCTATGGAGGATACGGCCGTAACCTCGGACATTCTGGCACCTCCAAGACAGGTAAAGAATCAGGAGGATATGGAAGTGGATCCGGATCATCCAAGGGCGGTAAGTCAGAGTCAGAACGATGTGGATGTGATAGCAAGGGAGGTAAGGGTGGTCATGGAGGATATGGTCGTAAGCTTTCTGGCAAAGCAAGTGACGGATCATACGGTGGAGAATATGGTTCTAGTGGCAGTGGAAAGTCGGGTAAGGGATCGTCAAAGAGCTGCAGCTCGAGTAAGAGCAGCAAGGGATCAAGTGGATATGGATCTGGATATGGTAGGAATTAGAGCAAAGACAAACCCTAAACGATGTGTAGCATGCGTGAAGTGTGATTAGGTTGAAGTGAAGAGTCTGTTCGTTGTTAGGATAGGACGATTGCATAGAGAAGATGAAGCCTTGGTTGGTTTCTATATAAGGTCTTCTATTGATGTGAACGAAGAAAAGAAATGAAACAATACATTGAACCTCATGTGTCATCATTCTGCATCTCATTCGAAGTTGCTTTTTTTTCAAGAATGATGACTGTTTTCATGAGTAGAATGTAATATATGTTAAACTTAAAGAACTATTATTATCACGCATGTCTCTCTCTCTCTCTTTATACCACTTCTCATGGAACATACTAATGATCCGATAGATACTTTACTTAGTCTGGCTTCTAAGTATCTACTCATTTGTGACCACTCCGTCTCCACTCTTAATAGGTATCATAAAATATGTTTCCAAGCACATTCTAAGAGATCATCAATTGACTGTGTTTAGTAAGCTCCTCGGATATATGTGTGTAACTTGCATCGTCAGATCCTCGGATATGTGTGTAACTTGCATCGTCAGCTCGAAGTATATACTACTACTACTACCTCTCTGATATCATTTGGTTTTATTCTACCATCAACTGTCAATTCACTCTGTTTGGTTATTCGAGAGGTCTATACTAGGAGAGGTCTACCATACCATGCTCATTTCGAAGTACACGTTCAAGCTGTATAATCCGTCCTTCAATCATTCGCCTTTCATTCTCTTTACGTTGTCGTTTCTTATCTTGTCCATAGTTACGATTACTCCATACTTTTCCCTTCTTGCTTTGCTTTTTGTTGTTAACTTTATTATTATTATTAGTAGAATCTCTTTCTTCACGTCCTTTAACTATACTAGTTTCAGTGACGATGGATTCAGCATGACTATTGGGTAGTGGTATATACCAACCATTCTTTTCAAATATTGACATTAGATGTGTTACTTTTTGTTTTAAATGTTCTAATGAATGTTGTTTATGCTGCTTTTCTTTTCTATTCTTCTGACGTTTGTTATCTTTCCTTTGTTGTTGATTCTGATGATGATGAGTTGCTGTTTGTGTATTAGATGCAATGTCATCTGTGTCTATATCATCTTCTAATGTTAGATTGTCAACGTTGTCAAACAATAGAGATATTGAATCGTCACCATCACTCTCATCTTGAAAGCAGTCTTCTTCGCTCATTTGCAAAAGTAGGAGCTTCAATGATAACAAGTTTGTTAAATTGTTCAGAGAAGGTTCGGCACTGGCTGAGTTACCTACTAACCTACTTAACCAATGAAACACTATTGCAATAAGTAGATATATCAATCAACCGTATCTAATAGATCATCAAAGGACATCAAAGCTCGGTTACCACCCATCATCTTCCCCTTCTCCTACCTGCCTTATCTCAAAAAAGGATACCACTTTTCTTCTCCATCTAATGATCTATCCTTTCCTCTATTAGCAGCCAAGCATGCACAATCACTGCTAATAACAACACAACTACCTCAAAGCCATCACGGTGATCTCCTAGACAATGTTACCTATGAATAGTTAGTAGTTAGGGCGGCCCCCGGCATGAAAAGTGCATCAATGATCGGTATCTTTTCTCAATTCACATTTAAATCATCTACTTACTCACTCAAATGGCGGTGTCAAATATTTCATGTCTAATGTCATTGCTAAGCAGTATTTTGGCGTCCTCTCTCTACCCTCTCTATTCATAGCGTCAATCATAGTACGTGTGTGCACATAAGAGTTTACTCCAAAACTAAAAATCATATCGATACAAAAGTTGTGCGCAAAATAGATAACTTATCCCCCCTACACATAAAACAATGACAAAGCTTACTCTATACATCACCCTAACACTCCTCTTCACTTTACAATCAACAACGGTTTCAGCCACTAAATCTCGTCTAGGCGGCAGTAACCGTATCCAAACTAATGACGTATCATCAATCTCCCCTGACGAAGTAGGTTCCATCAAAGACATCTCCGAACTACGACGTCGTCTATCATTAGCAATTAAGAATACATCACGTAACTTAATGAGTGATAAACAAAAGGCTAAAGCTTTGGCGGCAGCTCAAGAGAATAAAAAACAAACTATGAAGGCCGAGGCCGAACAGGCTGAGGATACCAACAAAGATAGCAGTAAGAAGGATAAGATTGAGAGCTTTGTTGATTTGGTCACTGGCGTATCTTCCAATAAGGAAGAGGTAGAAGAAGAAGATACCACCTCTTTTTCAGATTGCGGTTCCTCTCGACTGAGCAAGCAGCAACAAACCTGTTGCGACGAATGGTGTACCGAGAAGAATGGGTGTAATGAGAAGAAGTTTAATAATTGTATCAAGTTGGCACAAATTGAAAGCGGTAGCTCTTCTAATAATATTGCTCCTGTCTCAAAAGAAGAAGAAGAAGATACTACTAATCAACAAGAAGATGATAAAGGAGAAGTAGATTGTGAGGCATTGGCAACAAAGCAAGAAAAGAAGGATTGTTTGAATGGCTTATTGTTACCCAGTGTAGCAACAGAAGATAGTATTGAACCACAAGACATTGATCAAATCACTCCCCAATCCTCAACAACAACCAAGAAGTGTTTCACAAATCAAATCTATCAAAGTATAACAAACGATATTCAATCAATCCATTCACGTATCTCGTCAAATGCCGACAAGGCACATTTCCTAGGTGGTCTAGTCCGATTGGCAGCACACGACCTACTAGACTTTAACCAACGACGACGAAACAACCTAATGGGTAGTGATGGATGTATAGATTGGTCTCATGAACATAATGGTGGATTAGATGATATATGGTGTAATAATCGTAATGCATGTCCCTTCAAAGCAATATATGATGATAAGTATAAACCGCTGGGTATATCAAGAGCTGATTATTGGATAGCCGGTGCTAATTGTGTTATTGATATAACATCTATTGGTAATTCTTTAGGGAATTCATTACGTAGTAATTTTAAATGGGGACGAATTGATAATGATGATTGTGAAGGTAGTGGTGATAGATTACCGGATAGTTCAGGGTGTGATGAAACTGAACGGGTGTTGATACAGAATATGGGTTTAAGTTGGAAGGAAACTGTTGCGTTGATGGGTGCACATACTTTGGGTAGTGGTGGTGGTAGGGATGTAAGTTTGTTTGTGTATTGTTTGTTTTAACTGACTTGTGTATATTGCAACTCGACTCTTTCTCTATTGGCAAGTCTGACAACCTTTTTCATTCTACCCTTTACAATACACTGAATCAAAACAACAGAGATCTGGCCATCAGGGAACATGGGTCGAAGATAATGAAGCGGCACAAGTGTTCGATAAGCATTATTATACCGCCTTGATGGAGGAGGTATGGCGTCCTCGTAGGATTAATGGTAAGGCGGATTGGACTACGGGTAATGGAAGGAATAGAGTCATGCTCGATAGTGATGTAAGTTCTTCACATTTTCTAGTTTTTATGACCGTATGACATGTGATCATATATGTTCATATCATGTGCACTTCCATTCTTTAGAAATCTACTCAACTGACCTCTTCATACTTCCCTCTCGTCCTCTCCTCTCTCTCCACAAAACAGATATGCCTTGCCTATGATCTAGATGACTTTGACATTGAAGACGAGGATGACAGGACATGGCGTTGTGTAGACGACGACCGTCGTAACGTCGAGTGTCCAATGCTCAATACGAATAACAGTCGTCGAGCCGAGGCTGTTCAAGATATGTTGGATGGTGGTGAGAATAATCATCAAGCATTTTATGATGCATTTGAAAGTGCATGGACTAAGGCTACGCTGCTTGGTCATGATGATGATAACTTATCTTCCTTGTCTGATGGTTGTGAATAAGATCCTTGTTGATGTGAAGTGTTTGTTTGTTAGGTGTGAGAAGTTAGGCAGTGGGATGTATGTGTGATACTTTGTATGGATACGGATAACTTATAGTGGAGAGACTAGTTATCGATATATTTGACTACTCTCAAGTTTTACTACTACCCAATATACTTGTATTCCTCATTTGCTGCGGCAGCTTCATCCCTCTGGCTACTCTTAATCTCACCCAAATACTTTTGATACGTTTGTAATGCTTTTGTATACTCATCTTTTGTTGCATGTCCATTTGAGTATAGTTCTTTGATCTGATTCAAAGAACCATTGTTTCCACTCTCCACTGCAATCATGTAATGTTTGATGGCTCGGTCAAAATTGGCTACATTCTTTTCCTCGATGCCTAGATTATGCCTTGAGGTTGCATATCCCTTCATAGCTGCTAACCCCCAGTAATAGACAGCCTTCTTCATATCTCTTTCTACTCCTTCACCATCATTATATGCACAGCCAATATTATGCCTCGCCCCAACAAAACCAAGCTCAGCCGCCCGGTGATATAATTCTAATGCCTTTGTATAATCTTGTGGGAAACCTCGCGTCCCTTCAGAATACATATCTCCCAAACTGCTTATAGCTATAGCATCACCAACTTCCACTCGTTTCTTTGTTCGTTTGATGCTCTCTTTGACTAATGTAGGAGTTGGACTTCTACAAAATGGACAAATCTTATCCATAGCATAGATGCATCCACTGCAAATAACTTTTCCACAACATGATTTGTATCTCCACCCAGAGGTTAACATTGGCAAACGTAGAAAACAAATTGGACAATCTTCTTTTCGCGGAGGTGACTTGAACAATTCTATATCGTGTAACTCTTCAGCTCGTCTAAGTTCTTCTTCGTGTAATTCAGCCACACGTTTAAGATGTTCCTCACAATCTTTCTTGTGCTTTGATCTGTGCCTCTTTTTACATGCCGCATTGCAGTACTTCACTTGATTGCATTTGTTGCATGTGTTGTTAGCTTGCCACAATTAGCACATTTATCGAATAGCTCCACATTTTTAACTGTATCTCCCGAGACAATATCGGTATTATCAGCATCACTACTACCTGAATTATAACTAATCTCATGTGTTTTGATATGCTCTACTTTTTGCTCACATGATGTGCACTTTTTCTCGGAGGATGTCATTTCTTCTACTCTATCAATCACATCTTCAGATATAACTATTCTATCAATATCATTTGATATACCATCGATACTATCATCCAAGTACTTGCTCATGATAATAAGTAGCTCGTTTTTACTATTGTATAATTTTGTACTAATTTGTTCAGAATGTGTTCGCGCTGCATGCAACCAACAATCTCATACAATAGCGTACTGTCTATCTGATACGCAACTCAATCACAAAGCCGCGCCTACCAAACAAACGTCGACAATAACAACAAAACAACTACAAGGCATAAATCTGTTATCAAAGCAAGGCCCACGCATACAGTACTTTTGAACCGTATTTACCGGTATCCTTAGAGAATTGACAATACAGTCGAATCGAATACGGTATTTGAGGTCGATACATGGAAATTGCATAAAACTAAAAGGAATCACCCTTTCTTGATTACAATGGCGAGCAAACTGTATTTTCAAATTTTGGTAAGTATATAGAGTTATATGATATGATTGCCACTTGATTGATTTAGATACACTCTTCAAGGCGCTTCTTCAAATGCTTGGATGCATCTTTCTTTAGCAGAATTGGCATCCATCTCTTCCCATAATCCAGGATGTCCTGTTACTGTTGTCATAAATCTACCACCTTTCTTACGCCATTCTTTCAATACGTGGTCAACTACTGCAGTTTTGTGGGCTTGACTTGTGTGGTAGATTGGCTTTAGTGGCTCAATGTTCGCTCGGAAAGTAGCGTTGGTGCCATAGGCGGTGGGCAAGACATCGTAAGGTCTGATGGTATGTACACGGCGTATTGATCGACCAGAAGTTCTTGTTGATTGAATCACCCACTGACTTAGAAGTTTGACAAATTTCATATCCTCTAAGTCAGCCTCAACAAAGCCACTTTGTTGCATCACTTGTTTCATCACTTCATCACTTGGCACAAGAGATAAGTTTGTTACAAATGTATTACAAACTGCTGATATCCGTGACTGATGCTTGATGATCCGATTGATGTCTAACCCTAATGCTTCTGTTTCAGCAGTGATAATTTTTAGTCGTTGGAGAGTTGTACAAGAACAGTTCATGCAAAGAATGTATCCAAAAAGAAGATGAGTTGGGTCTTGTGCCTTGAACATACATATTGGAGCTCCACCCTGTTTACAAGTACATGGAGTCGCAGTAAAGCGACCAATAGCCAATGCACCTTTGCAAGAATGTCCATTCGCTTCAATTGGCAAGCAACCAGCAGGACCAAACTTGCCACCACGAGCATCTAATACTAACTTGAGCTTTAATGGTCCCATCATGATACGGAAGAGCAATAATGTTCGATATGGAAGTCGGAGTAGTTGTTGTAAACATCCAAAATTGGTCACTTTATGTCCTTGACACATACCAGGAGGGAGGTGTAGTTGTATAGCCAAACGGACACGGCCTTCTCCTGCATTTCCATCTTTACTACCCCAGACAAGGTAATTGTAGAAGGATCTGTTTCGGGCTAGAACCTGTTCACCCTTGTCTTTATCCACTACTCCAAGCTCCATTAGTACTTTGGTTAATGCATTTTGTGATTGTAATGACGTACCACGACCTGCAAGTGTTGCCCCTTCGGGTATGGTGTATGCAACGAATGGTGTATTCACTACTATAAATCGATGTTTTTCTTCACTTTGATGCTTTCTGAACTTCAATCTGTTGTCTGCTAACACATCAACTTCGTCATAGCCTTCAAAAAACTTGTAGTAGAACTCCTCTTCAATATCAATAAGGGCGTCATATGTTGATGTTTCAATGCAGATGAGGACATTGAGAGGAAGACTCCTAACCAACATTTGAAGAACTTTCTTACAGCCTGCAGCAATCTCATCTAATGAAGCAGGCTCGTATTCCTTGTTCTTCTTGGCAAACTCAATCATATCAGCCAAGCACTCCTCAAGTTTTGACTTAGTTTCATCATCAATGGTACCATCTTCTTTATATCGAGCTAAAACATCTCCTTCCTCCATGACGGCCACCATCTTCTTTACTACTTTAATTGAACGAATCATCCAAGGAGAAATCTCAACACAGTCGGTGAATCCATGAAATGCTTGTCCCAACATATTCTTGTAAAGGAAAAGAGTTAGGAAATCATCAGAATCTTTCTCTGGAAGATGATGTTGTAACAGAGCATCATTGGCATCATTGGCAAGTTCAAGTAAGGCGGGAAGGTCAAGAGTACCGTCACGAAAAGATTTCATGTTGGATGGAAACGTAGCCCAAGATGTAACAGCACGAACTTGATCTCCCGGCTTGGCATGCCCCCCATTTCTTAGCGTATCAATTTTTGATTGGGGAATGAGTGGATCAATAATTAACCGCACATCATTTGATATCGAGTGAAGCAATAGATCACCAACATTAGTCGTGATGGATGGATGGATGACCGTGAGTGTGGCTTCATTGAGAAGTGTTGCACAATATTGCAAAGCCATATCAATCTGAGACGGATCGAAACTCAATATATTCAAGGCAATGAGACGATTGAGAAACCTCTCTGGAATCATTTGCTGTGCCTTCTTCAAGGTGCAAAACAGATGTGCTCTCTTTAGTCCTTGTTTCTTCTTCCGGTTGTCACAACAAGTCAATGAAGTTCCAAACTTGAGAGGGATTCTAGTTGATGCTTGTCCAATGTATGTGCCCCCACCACTGGCATCTTGCTTTGCCTCATCAAAGGAAGGGAAGGATGTCAAATCATCGAAGAAGTACAGTTTGTTATCGGGAGTATCTTTGTTTTTGTAGACATGTCCAATGTAATCGATGAATACTGCTTCAACTTCTTTAAATACTTGTTTTCGATCTCAGTAGCCGCACTAAAGTCCTTCTTGTCCACTAATTCTTTCCACTTTGCTAATGCTTCTTCCAAAGTGTTGATATATGGCTCTGCTAATATGAGTCCACGACGTGCATTGTTCATTTCATTGATAGCATCCGAGCACCTTTCCAACTCGAGTAACTCGTTCTCTTTCTCAATAGCAAGCAGTAACCATCTCTTGTGATACTTGGGTGGTATCTGATCGAACAGAGAAGATGAGTTGGATACACCACATATTTCAACCCTACCAAATCTTACATTTTGATCCAAGCTAATGCCAAGTTCATTCTCATCAACATCTGATGGCAGTGTAGTTGGAATCTTATGTAATGTTCTATGTTGGAATAAATCATTGTTCTTCTTGCTGAGTATGGATGAATCAATAAGAGACACCTCTATTCCTGGAGGTACTGGCGCGACTTGAACTTGTTTTTGCTGTAGATGTTGTTGATACGATGGAGGAACAACAATACACGCCCACTTCTCTACATTCTCTTTCACAAGGTTGTTGACCGACTTCCTCTTTCCAAGGGCTTTACCCTCTGAGTTTACAAGTATTTAAAGAAGTTGAAGCAGTATTCATCGATTACATTGGACATGTCTACAAAAACAAAGATACTCCCGATAACAAACTGTACTTCTTCGATGATTTGACATCCTTCCCTTCCTTTG
>Ga0214481_100489_pt1 | contig 20114 bp, 21 predicted proteins | sample M1_20Mar14CPVII9_4_FD_165057 | JGI IMG/M metagenome (GOLD analysis project Ga0214481, IMG submission 165057) | Marine eukaryotic communities from Monterey Bay, California, United States - M1_20Mar14CPVII9sort6BwellG10 | ecosystem: Environmental > Aquatic > Marine > Unclassified | place: USA...
CATTGATTAACAAGTGGTTCACTTGCTCCAACTTTCACAACTCCGGCTCAAGCAATTCAATTGATCATTACATATGGTTAGTACATTGACCGTCTCTACTCAACCATAACATACATACCGACCAAGCAAACAAGTAATAATTTTACATAATTGGCACCACTAATTCGAAGTTGAAAATGCAATCCTCCACAACGAATGAGGTACAGTGCTGGCCACCTACACAAGAAATAACAGAGGACGATGGCACGATAAAATCATGCGATTTAGTACTACCCGAGGCATTGTATTGGGACTATATCAGACCTTTCACACCAATCAAAGATCGTGCTATTATCAATAAACGAACTGGTAGTACACAATTCTATGCTGGGGATCGTATTCCATACTTGATATGGATTACCTAGTCAAATTTGGGGAGAGGTGAGTGTGTGTGTCTAACAGAACGTAATGAGATCTTGAATTACTAAGCTGATGATTACTTCTCTCTATCAGTGGAAGTTGGCATGGAGGGGACCGTCCTCGTGCGTTATTCAAACCATCTGATTGTGAGACATTCGAGATTACTTTGCCACCAAAAGATGAATTCTTTGGTATATTATTAGATTATTGTTGTAGAGAGAACTATTCCAGCTACTGTCCCATTCTGAACACAATCGTCAGAGATGATATCAAATCGCAGATTCCCGTTCGTCATCATAATTCCAAGAGCTGGGTTGTGAGAGTTGGAGCAAGTGAACCACTTGTTAATCAATGCAAAGAAGTTGCATATGATTTATTTATATTGGAATCAAGTCAAGCTGATACTTCCAGTAATACAATCAGTATTACTCTTTGTAATATAAAGTCTGCGAAGCGGGAAATGCCAGATATCTTTGAGCATTTGCCATACACAGAAGGAGCGAGCCTGGTTCATCCGATTTTCATGTAATCTTTGATAAGAGAACACTTGATAGAGATGGAGCAATTAAAAATCCAGATGAGGCACTGGTTGCTCTTCGGAAAGTTCGAGACACTTGGGATAGGCACATGTCTTTGATCTCTAGTCCCTCTGCACGGCTTCATGCTTGCCTTGCTTTACTCCGCGACAATACCAACTCAACTGGATGTTACTTGAGATGCCGCCTTTTATTCACTGGTGATGGTTATATTGCTGACTTGGTAAGCTTTCACTCATCAATGAATAAGATGTCAATCAAAGGACCTCCAATCGCCCGTTCATTTCCTAACACACAGCTGGGCTACTGGGCAGGGAACTACCTTTGTGCATATATGAAAGATCTTCAAAATGAAACACATAAGTATAAACACCAATGTTTGACGGCAATTGTCCAGGTTTTGGCCGAAGCAGGAGCTGGTGTTAAAGAATTCTATGAACCTATGGACGTTTATCCCGAAGAGGCAATTGTCAGGGGAGACTCAATTGTGTCAAATGATATGATTTCAGTCCTCTCTGCTCTACGTGGTTTCGAACGCGGATTCGCTTGTGGTATGAGTATTGTTGATTGTTTGAAATTATACTACATTCATCATGATGACGCCATCAACCTACACGGATTTGTTGGTTTGGTTGTTTGTCTTGATCATCATATGAAATTCGATTGCTCAACTCTAAGGTTTTCTATCGGCGACAGAGTTGAGTGTCTGATGAGTGAAGGGTGGTTACCGGGGACAATCCGTAAACAATGGTGCTATGATGGCCACTTTGGGTTCAAGTATCCATATCTGATTGATATGTAAGTACTTTGACGTATCAGTCACAATGCTCTACACATTATACTCACCCTTTTCTTGCTTATAATTTCCTTAGCGATGGTATAGATGAAGATGAAAACATAACCGCGCCATTTGATTGTGAATCGGTCATACGTTCTCCTAGACCCGACCTAAGATTTGATATTGGAACAAGAGTTTTATGCAATACTGATGATGGATGGCAGAAGGGCACTGTAACAGGTCAATGGCATCTTAGTAACAGTTTTCGCGAGCGACCTCGCAGTGAGATCGTGCACTATCCTTATCGAATTGAGCTTGATGACTCTCCTGACTTCGATTTTTTTGCTTTTCATGACCAAGATGAAACTATTCTACCTTTATCAGAGGATAGTGATGAAGATGGTGTGCCGTTTGAGGAGCTGTATATAAACGATGAGTTTTGAATCTCCGTGAGGGTAACAATTTGAAGATGATGAAGCAAAGAAATTATATTTTATAGCAGTCAGTAATGGTACACAAGCAATATTGTTCAATATCATTAGTATCTTATCTTCACTTTCTACATTAATTCCAAATGATACTCTTCCTCCTAAATGATGTACTTGCAAAACACAGAATAACAAATGATGTGTATTTAAGATGTTATTTAAAGTGTGGAATCCCAGAATGTTGGTCCAGCAGCTAAATGGTAATGAAAGAGAGAACATGAACAAGTGAGTATAATTAACATATTATAGAAGCAGACATAAGAGAACAAAGTTGACCACTCACCAGGAATGACCCTAATGATGTTAGCGGCTCCTGGCGTACCGAAGGGGAATCCAGCGGTAACAACGAGCAAGTCCTTGTCATCCAAGACAAGGCCCTTCTTGAGTCCAATCTCACAAGCTACCCATAGCATATCACGAAAGTTGTCAACATTGAGCTTCTCTTCTGGGACGTACTCGGGGTACACACCCCACGACATTGCCAAGTGTCTGCATGTTTCAATCAGAGGAGATATGGCGAGAATTGGCTGTTCTGGTCTCTTCATACTTGCAAGACGAGCCGTACCGCCACCAACAGTGAAACTTGCAATACACTTGGCATCGACATTTCTAGCCACCGATCTCGCGGCAAGGATGATGGCACTGGCAGAAGAACCGTCTGTGATCTTAGGCCTTGTATTCTGAAGGTACTGAGAATAGTGAATATCTCCTTCAACTCTGTTGATGATACGCTGCTGCATCAAGACTGACTCCTCGGGATACTGATTTGAATTCAAGATGTATAGAAACATATTAGTATCATGGTGTAAATACAACATCTGTTATCTGATTCAAGTCGACTTACCATACCGGCTGCACTCTCAGCACTCAACATGATAGCATCAGCTCCATCATATATTGCAGTAGCGGCATCTGAAGCTTCTGCACGAGTAGGAGTTGGAGACTCAATCATACTTTCCATCATTTGTGTGGCTACTACACAAGGTTTTCCCTTCTTCCGGCATTCATCAATAATTGTCTTTTGGAGGATTGGTACATCTTCTGGAGCACACTCTACGCCAAGATCTCCGCGAGCAACCACTTAATAAACATTGAATGAGAAGAGTGACGATCGGATGATTGTGTTAGATGAATGCAAAGTGTAGATGGAAGATACGAAGCCATAGATACAATGAAGACTTACTGATACCATCACAAAGATCAACAATCTTTTCTAGAGAGTCGCCATCAAAGCATGATGGTTTCTCGATCTTAGCCATGATATGGGGAGGGAAGGCATTCTGAGGATTGTACTCCATAATCAAGCCTTTGATTTCAACAATATCCTCAGGTCTTTGTACAAATGAAAGTGCTACCCAATCAACTCCGATACTTAGCATGTAGTCTAGATCTTCTCTATCCTTGGGGGTAAGACAACTGATCTTCAGAATGGAGTCTGGAGTATTGACACCCTTTCTATCCTTAATCTTGCCAGCAACGATAACAGTACAATCCAAATAACCAGGCCCTTTACCTGTAACCTCCAACTTCATCTTACCATCGTCAATCAATAGGATATGTCCAATCTCAGACGCTTCAATAATCTCAGGATGTGGTAGCTTCACACGCTTGTTAGTTCCCAATGCATCATCAGAATCCATACGAAAGATCTGTCCCTTCTCGAGCATTTCTCCATCAGGATTTGCAAACTAACATCATATGCACAGTAGTGTTAGTGTATATAGTAGATGCAAGTATGGATATGTGAGCAAGCATATAGATACTTCATACAACACTTAACATTTATCAGATACGTTACACATACCTGTCCCACACGCAATTTAGGCCCTTGCAAATCACCCAAGATTGCAATAGGATGATCATACTTTGCTTCCACTGAACGGATGATATCTAGTAGTTCTTTCTTTTGAGCATGTTCACCATGACTAAAGTTGAGACGAAACACATCGGCGCCTGTGTTATGCATTGCAAAGATGTATTATAGAGATGTATATGATATGCATGAGTTATGTTGTTATAAGTCTAGCATATGAGGGCACAACATCATGCACGAGAAGAACACTACATACTCACCTGCTAAGAATAGTTTCTCGATCATTTCAAAGTCACTCGATGCTGGTCCCAAAGTTGCAAGTTGCTTCGTCTTCTTACGCCATCGTGGACTAGATTTGAAGTTATCAGTTGGGGCAGAAAGTGCAGGTTGAGCTGCTGTGGCGGTACTTCCACCACCGTATGCAGCCTTCATTTGAGCATCATATGCATCCATTCCATTATTAAGAGAGGTAGTAGAAGAGATGGAGTGTACATTTGATATGCTATTTGGACTGAAGGCATTTGTTGAGAATGCAGCGAGGAGAGGAGCTAGAAGGAGCTTCATCGTTGTTGTTTTGTTCAGTCGTCGAGAGTTACTTTCTTCTTATATTCTGCTACCAATCTTCAGTATTTATGAGAACAATATTTGAGTTGACACGGGTGTAGTTGTAGTTGCATAAGAATCTTGGATATCATAGGAAGAAGGAGACAATCATAGATAGTTAGTGATGATGTCACTCAAAGATGCTACATACAAAAAAATAAGACCAAGAGCAAATCTTTTATGAGAGTGTACATTTTTTTCAAAAGTCAACCATTAAACCAGAGAGAGATTAAGGAGGTCAATACAATATTAAGTAAAAGAATTTAATATGTCATTTGGTGGTGAGTATTATGTCTTTTTATATGCGGTATGATATGGTGTGGCGCCTTTCATTTTTTTGCTCACATGATATGTTCATTTTACACTTTGCAAATTTGTGTCAATGATGGTGCACCTACCTCAACCACACACCTACAATCAACTAACAATTACAATACAATGCAATGCAATGCAATGCAATGCAATGCAATACAATACAATACAGGCGGATTCGATAGCAGTGGCACCCCTGCATCCAACGATAGTAAGCCACGTCGTAATTATGACGAACAAACTATAATCCCAGTAACAATAAAAATGGTTAACCAAGCATTGGGTGACCCATCTGGCGGGGGTGACTTATCATTAAAAGATGGTAGGGCATTACATATGATTAAATTAGTTGCGGCAGTACGATCATGTGAAGAACGGTCAACTAATCTATTCATTGATGTTGAGGATGGTACGGGATTTACTCAAGTTAAAGTATGGGTAAATGAGGGAGATGAATGTAGTGCGGTAACAAAACTCAGAGGTGAGGCTGGACATGATCATCAATATATACGTATTATTGGACAAGTTCGTGACTTTGATGGTAATCGTCAAATTGTTGCCAATGACGTGCGACGTGTTAGTTCGGGGAATGAATTAACATATCATTTATTGGAGGTGGCAAGTTCATACGAAAAGAGTTTGAAAATGGCAAGTGATAACCAAATGGGTATGGCCATGGGTGTGGGTGGTGGAATTGGTATTGGTAATATGGCACAGAATATGCCTCAGGGTGGTGGAGCTGGTATCCAAGGGCAGGGGTATGGCGGTGGAATGGGTGGAGGTAGTGCCTTGAATGATGCTGTACTTCAAGCTATTAAGACATTGGGTGGTAAGTTTTATATGTATTTAATAATTGTCATTGGTGGTTGTTATTTATGTATTTGATTGAATCATTCTAATCCTCGTCAAATATTGATCAATATGATAACAGCCCAATCAGATTCGGGTGTGCATGTGAATCAAATTACTGCACAGGTGTCCTCACAGGGATTCAATGCAGGTGATATTAAGAATGCCATCAATAATTTATCGAATGAGGGACATATCTATTCAACAATTGATGAGAACAACTTCCAATATGCAGAGTAAAGAAAATAGACAGAATAATGACGAATTAGCATTTTAGGGAGTTGCCATGCGTCGTGGTATGAGGAGAACGGGGGGTAATCTCTTCTCAATATATGTTTGCATAACATTAGAGGAAACTGGGGGTTTAAATTCACAAACTCGTCACTTTAAAATAAGTGGCACAAAAAGAAAGTATTCACTTGTTTACTTTATTTTTATACTATATCTCATATAGGTATACTCGTATATCATTTACTTTCTCTTCATGTATGATACACGTCCACCCAGGTAATTTAAATCCAACACACAGTATCTGCATTTTATCCTTCTTTACACTTTCTCTTAAATCGAGACGTTGTTGTAATAAGCTGCTCATGTCCAACATTGCATCTCGAAACAGATACATAATGAGCACATTTACCTTGTAAAAATCATTACTTCTTCGAACAAAGTCAAATACATCTTGTTGGCGTACTTGAACTTTTTCTTGTAAGTTATTCTCCCGTATGGAATCATTTGCAATCTTGAGTCTTTCTTCATCTACATCAATACCCAGACATTTGCATTGTGTGTGTTTATTAGCAGCCAATAACCATCGACCATCTCCACAGCCTACATCAACAAGAAGGGAACTTGAATCTAGATTGAGCCGAGGGAGAACTGTTTCTATAATGATACTCGGTGTCGAACTGATTGGTGCCACATAGTTTTGTTGCTCATTTGATATCTTCATCTCACTAAATCTCTGCTTTGAATATTGTAGAATGGCATGTTTCATTGATTCCTTCCTATGTTTGTGATTTTCTTGTGCAGTACTAGCATCAGTTTCCCACTGTACCAAGCTCTTCTTGACTGTTGAAATGATATCATTCAACTCCGCTAATGCCCCTGCTCCTATCTCGCCACATGCAAGTGTCTTCACTGCAGGCTCGACAACGACCACTCCATTCTCATTTGTGCTAAATTTCTTTATAGTCTCTAACTGTTGTCTTGTCAATGGATGATCCCACATTGCAGAATTCATTGCTGGAGCCAGTATCACCTGCTTGCCGTTTAGTGATGATTGCCTTTGTCCATAATCCCAAGCTCTCAAACAGCAAGATAATAGATCATCACACATACCATTTGCAATCTTTGCAAGTGTATGTGCCGATAGCGGTGCAATTAAACAAATATCTGCCCAATTACGTAGATCGATATGAAGTACACTATCCTGTAGGCTTTTGTAGCTTGCCCATTCCTCTTCTGCATCTAATGTTGTTTTTGGGATGAGAAAGTGATTAGATGTTATGGTGCATCATATGTATAAAAAATGACACATCATATGCACATACTTACAATGGATAGATATACTGCCACTAGATGACTTCCAATCATCATCTTCTATGCAAGCTTCACCCGATATTAATGGAGATATTTCCACTACGTCATTAAACGCCCTCCAACTATCAACATCATATGATGAAACAGCTCTACCCTCCTTCCAAAAATATTGTTCAACAGTTCGAGTGAGTATAACTTTCACATCAGCTTTCAACTCATTTGCTAAACGTAGGGCGAGTTTGGGACCCTTAACTGCGGCAACTGATCCAGTAACTCCGAGTAGGATGCGAGGTCTTCTTCGATAGCATGACATATCAACTTTTCCTATCGTAGGTATCGTATCACTGCGGTCAATTAGTTGAGAGTTTTGAGACATTAACATGACACTCACTTTAGCGTAGATTATTCGTGAGGTTGACCGAATATGTGGTAGCAGTAGCAGGTATAATAGAGATCATTTGGTTGGGAATTGCAATATATCCGGCACCATTGGAACAGTACTTTTAATTGATGGTGGGCCGGTGTCCTACGCGCGACGAGTTTTGAGATGGAGGGGAAGACCGCCCAGAGGATGGTGTATTATTTATTGTTAGTTGCAGAGAATAGAGGGGATAGAACTACTACTGACTACTTTCTCTTACCTCAATTTATCAGGTTTCAACTCACCTTCTATTGATGGTATTTCGGTGGCAGTAGAGTAGTATTATTACATTTTGAAGAAATGACATCAAAAGATATCACCTCGCAAACAATGCGTAGGCTACTTGAAAATGACACTACTCTGGATGAAGTATGTATAGCTGATATCAATAGTAATCTTCGACGTTTCGCTATGAATGAGATTGCATATCTAACTCCAAAGAATAAATTCGGGTTCAAGATGGGAGGGGAGAATATTGGCAACAACACTACTGTGTTCAAACTTGTGATATGCTCTATTGAGGAAGAATATATGGAATCTTTTATGAATGGAGTGAAGAGAAACAACAATATTCATACGCTCGTATTTGTGGGATGGCATGTACACAATGGTGCTGTATTTCCACCCCTTTCGCCCTGGCTGGAGAACAATTGCAACTTGACAACTCTACAGATAGTCAGATGCCCTGTTGGCAGTAATGGTATCAAATTACTAGCCTCTACTTTGGCTACAAACAATCACTTGGAACACATCTCTATTCGAATGTGTTCTGTTATTGATGACGAGGCATTTGATGAGCTTGTCAATGTCCTGGATAAGAATACCAAGCATCTCACAAGGCTTGATCTTAATGATAACAATATCGGTACGAAAGGATGTATTGCATTAGCAAATTTCTTAAGTAATAAGAAGAGTGAGTTGAAGAATTTGAACATCAGTCACAATAATATCAATGATGAGGGGATTACTCATCTGACTAAGGCACTGACACAAAATAATCGATTGAAAGAACTTAATCTCAATGGTAATGCAATCACTGAAGATGGTTGGAGGTCGCTGGCAACAGCTCTTTGCAATAGTGAGAGTATAAGTGACATCTATTTGTCAAATCATAGTTTACAGTCCATTGGTATATCATCTGACAGATGGTTCAAAAGAAACAATGCAGATATAGTACTCTACTTATCAATCAATAGTGGAGGCGATAATGATGTAAATGAAATTGATCCATTTGTGCCTATCCAAAAGATACTTCATCATGATACTGAATGGGATATAGCAATGTATAAAGATGAAGATCTAGAGCTTTTGCCATACATACTTGAATGGGAAGAATATGCTGGCTTCTTGAACACAAACTACAGTGAAATAACCAATAGTAAGAAGAGAGACTACAGACGGAGACTACAAAGCATAAAGAACAAAACTATACATGCATTTGTGAAGGCATTTCCAATAGTAGTGGTTGATAAGCTACAGAGTACACTAGAATCTTAATGCATAGAAGTACAAAAAAAGTTTGATGTTTAACCACATAATGCTATATTCTTTACTAAGTAGTTATGTATTCTAAAAAAGACATGATTTAAGACATATATTTTCACAGCTCTTGCGCTGAAAGTAGCATGAGTGTACCTTAGCTTTTCTCACTGTCAATATCACTGACTTGGTGAGTGGGTGCTACACTGCCATCAGCCAGTGCAGCAATTCTCTCTTGTTTATTCTGTGCGGCAGCAGCAGCACTTGAGGATTCCTTGATAGCAGGCTTCATCTTCTTGTTAGCCTCACTTGTGCTTGTACTCTCAGGACGGATACTGCATACACACTCTGGTGAATCTGTAGAAAAGTGTACCACTCCCTTCAGTGTAACCTTCAAGCCTTCTTGTGTCACTCCTCCTCCTTTATTCTTGTGCAATAAAGTAACAGCCATGGACTCTCCATTGGCAAGTGGAGTAGAATCTTGATTGGGATTTCTTTTGATAGCCAATGCATCCATGAAAGCACTCTTGATTAAGCGCATTGACTCTTCGGTAAGATGTTCCCAGAAACTAGTATTTTCCAGTTCCTCAACCTTGTAATCTAAGAAACGTGTAACAGAGTGAGACACGAAGGAGATACATCCACTACTGTCAAAGACTACAATAAGATCGGGTATCGAGCGCAGTATCAATTCCTTGCGTCGAAGTTCGACATTCTCCTCCTTGAGTTCTTCAATGAACATTTTCTTACGCTTTCGAGATAGATGTGCCGAGAGACGATTGGCCGCTCGTTTGGCTTGCTTCTTATCTTCCCATTCGGTAATGATATCTTCGATAGGTGGACTGGATCCCTTCTTCTTCTTGCTCTTCTTTGTGTTACCACTAAGTGTTAGAGATGGGACAAGCTTGCTGGGAGGAGGAGGCATTGCAAGAGTCGATGGTGAGGGCATTTTCATTTGTTGTTGTAGGTCAAATGTTGTTGTAACTTGAGGTAGAGTGGTCAAGTCGGATGATAGTGTAGCTGTGATAATTCATGAACAAAGTACATATTATATGTTAGCGAGAGATATAGATAAGTAGGAACATATCATGTGCACAAGATACTTTTAAGATGTGAACATAATTCAATGCTATGTCGGTGGTACCACGGGCCAAAGACTTACCTGTAGGAAGAACTTGACCGCTAGCAGCCAAACTAGCCAACGCGACCGCTGACAACTGCTGCTGTTGTTGCTGAGCAGCTATTGCTTGAAGGGCATGCTGAGCCTGAACCTGAATCGCATTGTTATTATCAACCTGTTGAGAAGCGAGTAAACTTTGTAATTGTTGGACAAGTTGGGGATTGAATTGTTGTTGAACTTGTTGTTGTTGTTGCTGCTGTTGTTGTTGAGCTTGGGCTACGGCAGCCTGTCGAGCTAATAATAAATGAACCTGTTGCAATTGAGATACTTGTTGCATCTGTTGCTGTTGTTGTTGTACGAGGTTGGTTTGATTCTGAGAAGCCTGTGTTTGGGTAGTATTAGTTTGTATTGCAGGAGGTTGTTGACGTTGTTGATCTTCTTGCTGTGGTGCATTATTATTTTGTACCGGAGCCACATCGCCGCCATCTTTAGCATTCTCTTCGGTTGTAGGAGCCGATATTGTCGAGCCGCAAAGGGCAGCAAGAGCATCTAATCCTTCAGTATTCGTCATGGTAATTACTAGACACTACGAATAGCTTTTGAATTATGTCATCAATGTTCGTGATGAAAAATCCCCACGCAATCAACGTCATCTTCATCATTTGATAACAACATATGCTTTTTTCTTTGAGGGAGGACAGTGCGATGCACTTTTTAAAAACACGTGGACAGACAATTGTACCGAACGACAATGACTCATACTTCAATTAATGCTCTACAGTTCAACTTGTAGGTATAAGGTACAACTCATCATATTGAATAGTTAGGTGATATCTATTCATGTGTTGATCACAACTACCCCTTTCCTGTGATGGATGTACCTCTTTATATTTATATATAATGTTAAGATAATATGATAAATATAAATAGAGACAATGCAAGCTAACTCTAAATGTTTAAAAGTATCCTAAGCTTTGTGAAAAGCTCTAGTCAAGTCATGTTCTTTACTATTAGGTGTTCGGGGTAGTACCAATCTATTTGCACGATGGATTGCACCTCTTATCATTCTCGACTTACTCCCATAATCTATTGGTTAAGTGTATCTAACTGAAAGTGGTATCTTTCAAATGTTTAGATACCTTACCTCTCTTGCTCCGCTGCCGCTTGCTAATACTCTTCTATTTACTATCAATGGCAGCTTTCCTTTTACTTGGCTTAGAAGTAATATCTTTCTCGTTTCCCACTTCCCACTCATCCTAAGAGGAAGCTTCAGCCTCGTGTTTGGAATTCAAAGATACTCCTCTTGTTAATAATTAGAGTTATCCTTAGTATGATAGTTGCCACTCTTCTAATACCCATATTGCAAATTGCAAGTGATGTGTTGGTACTTGTATTGTTACTGTCATGCATGTTTGTGAAAAGAGCCGAGTGTTCAACGTCAAACGGGTCACCTCATCTTTGGCTGTATCCATTAGATGGTCAACACATCATTGATAACTCAGATTCATCCCTATATGAGAGGACTATTTCCGATACCAATGGATGCATGATCCAAACCTACTATTTGTCTCCATTTGAAGCTATCGCATTTGGCTTGAGCAATAAAGGGTTCCACATTTGATAGTATCTTCGATCTAGTCCGACAGTCTGTAAATCAAAGTATGAAGTATCAAAATATCGTATAATTTCCAATGTATCGTCTTAGATCTAGTCACTGACAACTTTGTAAATCAGTCCTTGTCATGTATGACATCCAACCAAACAGAAGTATCCCTTCGTTGTTGTCGTCGCCGCTACTCTATGGGCTAGTAGTTGCATATTCTGCTTTATCGAGTAGTAGATGGAACGTCCATCTTGTTGTCATTACTATCATTTCTAAATATTCATATATACCATGCTAATATATCTTCATTATCATCGCCGTTAGTATATGTGTCGCTGTGCATGCATCGTTATATTGACAGAACACATGATTTGCAAATATATCTTACCGTCTTCGAATTTCAATATCATACAAGGATCCGCCAAACAACGCATGTTATCACATGTCAAATCAAATTGCCGATGTCAATAAAAATAAGAAGAGTTACTAAGTGTACCCGTTGTTGAGATAGACTGCTATGTATTCATATTCTACTAAGTACAAAGATATGAAGGATATTATATGCACAAACTTTTCTAGTTCTAGCGGTACCTTGACTATTCAAGGATATTGCGCATAGAATTTGTTCACCAGTATAGCAGGATATTGTTGAGTGTTCATTGATAGATCTGATACACTATTGCGTGCAATAGCAGCTCATCTATTAGGGCAGTTTTACAAGAGAGAAAAGAGAAGCCTTCGGCCTGTTTCCGGTATCCCCATGCCAAAGCGCTCAATCAAAATTCATGAGTAGGAAAGCCTATCGGCGGCGTCTGTAATCAATAGCTGAGAGGCATGCTCATTAATAAAGAAGTGGCGCCCTCTACATCTCTATTTGCCAGCGCAGAATCTTTAGAGGCTCATATTGTTTATTGTCTAAGTGTGGGACAGTCGAGGATTATCATTGCAATGCTACATTTTCGATACTAATTAATTTGAAATTAATATCGAATCAACTGAATCAATTGATTGTCGGCAATACATTTTCAATTCAATATTAAATCGAACTCGAATCGTATTGGATTCATTGACTCATAATTTATGAGAGTATAAACAACATGACTGCAAATTCATTAATGTCAGGCAATATTAACAGCAACAACGACGAGGGAAGTTCATCATCGACCACAAAGACAAAGGAAATGAGCTCTGGTAGTAGTAGCAATAATAGTGTAGATAGTTCCTTTTTGGGTGTACTCAATGATGGTGACTTTGTAGAAATTGCAAGCGTCAAAGACACCAGCAACAATAGTAAGCAGGAGAATGATAATGATATCAATCAGTCTGCACTTGCAATGCAATATTCAGCACAGCCACCAATCACTCATGAGTACTTTGCACCACCGAGCTCAGCTGCAATGACTAGTCAACTACCAGCCTCGGTTGTTTCAATGTCTTCTACCATTGCCAGTGGTGATAATAATCAGTATACAACCACTACAACCAACAATAGAGATACTGCATCGATTAGATCTGATAACAGGTCCAAATCGTCATCACATATCTCTTCAGCAATTGGTATTGCCGCAGCATCAGCGGCATCAATAACTTCTAAAATGAAGAATAGTTTCATAAGCAACAATAATATCAATGAAACTATGGAGCTAAGCGATGATGATTTAGAGGCTGGTGGTGATAGAACTCCGCCAAGACAGGTGGAGAAAGCTGTACCTATTACAACGCCGCCTTCACCTTCTAGGAGTAAGGCTCATCGTCAAAAGCAGCTTGGTGGTGCAGTTTCTGTTGCAGGAAGTACTAGTCCAACAAGAGAAAGAAGAGATAACTTCCGTCGAAATGTGATAATAGCAGTATCTTTATCAGTAGTATTGATTGCATTAGTTGGAGTTGGCTTGGGTGTATCAGCAAAAAAAGGTGATGATTCCAGGAAAGCATCAAGTGCTACCAGTGAAACTACAATTATTGGAGTTGTTCTTATTCCCGATGAGGAAACGGATACACCAACTTTGACACCTACAATATCGGTACAACCATCAACTACTCCTCCGTCGCTTAGTCCGAGCAAATCACCCTCAAGGAAGCCGTCTGTTTCACCTTCAGAGGTGCCTACTTCATCGCCTGTTACACCTTCACCAACTCTATCTCCCTCAACTCCACCAACTTTGACCCATTCCCCAACAGTTGACTTTACACCAGGTGATTTGGCAATTACACATACCGAGTTAGACATTCGAATGAGTTCTGGCTTGAGTGTGAAGCAAATTGCCCAAACAGGTCAATCGCCATTGCCTGGTGGTACACAAAGTTTCCATGCCATGATGGATGGAGCTGGTATAGTCAAGTTGCCTGACGGAGGATATGTATATGTCTCAAACAGTGAGATTTCTGGCACGGGTGGAGTATACGGCTTATACTTCAATGCAGACGGTGAGATTACAGACTACAAGACATTGCTAGCCAATACCAGTCGAAATTGTGGAGGCGGCTTGACGCCTTGGAATACTTGGATCTCATGCGAGGAGACGAGTAATGGACAATGTTGGCAAGTTGATCCAAATAAGGACAGTTTGTTGCATAATAGTCCTCAGGAGACTTTGCTTGGTGGTGATGGTGGCAAATATGAGACTGTGGTAGGTTTTTTATCTTCTCTGAACTTGTGACACAGTATCTAAGTTTGTTCATGTATCTAACTTTATTCACTCTGCTCTCTATAGACGGTTGATAATAGTAACCCCAACAACCCCGTCTTCTTTACAACCGAAGATAGCAGTGATGGAGCATTACGACGATTTATAGCAGACGGCAATGGTTGGGATTCTTTACACAAAGGAGGGGTCACAACCTTCCTTCGCATCATAGATTCAACTAGATTTGAGTGGACTCGAGACGAGGTCGCTGCTCGAGCATCTGCTGAGTTGTATTACGGTAACGCTGAGGGTATTATATATCACGAAGGGTTACTATACTTTGCAGCAAAGAAGATTCGGACTCTACTAATACTCGACTTGGAAAATATGACATATGAGACTGAGCTGACAGGTGCGCAGTTCGAAGGGAAGGGTACATTCAATGCCCAACCTGATCAAATTGTATATGAAAACTATAAACGATGGATCTATTTTAGTGAGGATGGAGGCTCAGCACCTGGTGTATATGTCAGAGACTTCGAAGGTACTTATAGAACAGTATTCGAGGGCATATCAGGAGGCCGATACGATGGAGATGAGACTGTCGGTATCGCTCTTAGCCCAAATAGAATGAAGCTATATGCCGGGGTAAGTGTTTGTTTTGGTGTTTATGCACATCTTGTGTTTTGTACACAACTCGCATCTCACTAATATCTAACTCTCTTATCTCTGTTTGTCTATCTTATAGTTCCAAGATGCTGGCGTATTGATGGAGTTCACTAGAGATGATGGATTGGCATTTGAATAGAATTTAATTGCTTTCCATCTGTGTAGGCGTGCCTCACTGTAAAGAAAAGAAGGTACTTCATTGTAGAATAATAATCCATGTCTCTTGTGTATAGGATAGAGTAAGAGACTATACCTAATGTAAGGAAGATAAGAAGTAGTGCAAGAACTGATACAGTCTGTCTTTTACCTTGCCACAATACTACTTATGTATCTTTATATCACAACCATTTTGATTACAGACGACATTAGCTCTCTATATTACATAATTCTCACACTATAACTCATATATATTTGTACAAACGTAAAGTACGAGAATACTTGCAGAAGAGAGATTGGGGAGAGAGGAACATCAATCTCCTATCGATAGGCTCTTCGTGTTCTTCAAGGGCAGTCGATGACTTCAAAATCGGCATCGTCAATATCTTCTAATTCTTCTTGCGAGGTAATGACATACTCGTCATCACTGTCTACATCCTTTACAACCTCTGTCTCTACTACCTCTTGATCTCCTTCCTTGTTGGTGGTCTTCTCCTCCTCAATATTCTCTTCGATTTCGTCTTGGGGACCTTCAGTGATGACGCTTGGGCAATCTTCATCAGAAATAGACACATCTGTTGTGTAAAGAGACCCTGGGGAATCAGGAGAATCAAGGTAGCTTTTATCGTCAACTAGACTTGCAATACTACACTCTACACTGCAATCATCAGATGTGACGACGATACCATTTGCTCGAAGAGTAATGTTGTCTAGAAAAGGAAGGGCCTTTTTGGTGATAAAATGTGATATTGCTTTCTTCAATACCTTTACCTCGCTGACAGTTTCCTTAATGGCATTGACAGGACGGGCAGTATTACCCCAGCGGTCGGCGCCAACGTCAACAAATTCCTCCCCCGCATCACCCTCACTTGACACGTTGACATCAACTTCTTTGTTGATGATTACGGGAGGACTATCGACGTCCTCTACTGTATTCTTCTCCCCCGACAATGCAGTAGCATTGGATAATCCCTCGCGTAGACTCATAAGCATCAATGTCATGCCCCACATATTCCCCGCTGATGATGATGATGATGATGATGATGATGACCCTACTCGATTGAATAGACGTTTAGGCGATATTGAAGCATCAATCCTTTCACTGACACTATTCAAAACTGACATGGGATTACTGAGGTATGCCTTCTTCTTATCAGTAGAAGGATTCCATGGCTCGACTGGTGTAGATACGCCTAATGGACTAGCATCAATAAATGCCTCTACTGACGCTCCTAGGCTATCAAAGAAGAATTTATTGAAGTTGATGTCCTCCCCCTTTGTTGTTCGTCCTACGGATTTCATTTCTAATTCCATTGCAGTAGGTTCATGATCAATACCGACCTTGCGTTTATTTTGCCACATCATAGTTATAATAATGAAGGGTAGAAGAGGGCGGCGCCGTCTAGAGAGGGGGTTGTTCTGTTTGCTAGAGGTAGTGATTAGTGATGGTGTTTACAAGGGCCTCATCGCCGATTCGAGAAAGGTATTCGGCGACCAAACTTTTTAAGGGCTAAGTAAATTGTATTGTTGCCAATCTAGACTGCCCAGAGGAATCACAAGGGTCTATTTTGTATTTGTAAAGGGTTATTCTATTAGAGAAATAATGTTAGTACCGAATAAATTACAGTATGATTTAGTTCGACTACTTTCTTCAAATCGATTTCATGCCAACTCGCGCCTCGCCGAAGCAAATTACTACTAGATGACGTTCGTTGTTGATGGCCAATCAACAATGAGGATGTTTTTATGACACAATCTTTCGTTGTCTATTTGACATTTGACTTTGCTATCGATTAAACATACCCTACTATCTTAGCAACTTTTGTAGACATATAAATAGCTACGACTGTGATGAAGATATAAGACAGTACTCTACAAATAGAACAATAAACTAAGATGAGATGAAGATATTCAATTCAAGAGTCTATCCCTGCCGTGTTGTGGGGTTTATAGAATAATGTAAAGCATACAGTAGAGGATACGATACACAATACACATTCTGAGATACAAATAGTAAATAGTGCGACTACATACATAATAATATTAATAACATAATATGTTTTATATTAATATATAATACATACATATTGAAAGAGCAAATAATAAATATATTGGAATATGACTATAAGACAGCTGATAGAATTAGAAAGGAGCACACAGTATCCGACATGAGAGATCCCTGAATCCTCTGAGTGTATTCTTTCCCCTCGATATAGTTAGCTCACTCACTTCATGAGTTGCAATTACATCTCCGATTGTTTCCACTGGAAGTATGATGACAAAAGAGAGGCGAATGAAGAAACTTCTGTTAGTTCACAGGAGTGCAAAGGCAATCAAAAGTCAGACTAATCTCAAATAAAGTAACCAAATCACCGATACTTTGTATCGACATCACGTATGCACATAAAAAACAATACAAATGCGCACTTTCCTGCTGTCACAGAGCGATAAGTAATGGCACAACGGCATGGCACGTGGAAACCAGCAAGAGGCCTACATATTATGGTGTCGGTGCATGTAATAATCAAGACCGACAGGTACTTCGTTCTATCGCTAAAAACTTTTACTTGAGGTGCCGCGACCAGCAAGAAACAGGTCTTCACTGCGAAGGTTTACTTTTGGCGATAAACCGGTATTGAAGTCATCGAAACTACGATTACATTTTGGCGATCTATCTTAAGATGGATCGCCAACTATCTTCTATCTTAAGAATCTTAAGATACCTCCATCTTAAGATAGCGTATCATGAGCTCAGCTTTTATATGGTAACATCTGTGGAAACATAATAATATATGTAAAGAAGGAAGGGTGGGGAGAGTATTGTCTTACTGTTCTTATTATTTTCTTATTATTTGTGACGACTTTAAATGATTGGGTAGTAGTTGATTGGGTAGTAGTTGATTGGGTAGCAGTTGAATGGGTTGATGGTTATTTCCCCATGGTTGATGACGACTTTGTAGTGGTTGAACATGTTGAATATCATGATGCAGTAGTGGTTCGTCGATCAAATGAGCCTCTTTGTCTACGCGAAAATTATTTCTGAAGATGTTGATATCATGGAGGGAGGTTGAAAGACAGGTTATAAGATTGAAAGATAAGATGAGGGTGCTGGTGCAGAAGGATGGAGTGTTAAAGATGATTCGATTAACCTAATTTCTAATTGATCACTCAAGTCTTCAGCCTATATTCTAAGTAGCTAGTTTAAGAAGAACAGTAAAAGCAAATCAGTAGTCAACTTTAGTTAATTTATCTACTACACAACACGCCCTCTCACTCACATTTCCATTAGAGGGTGATATTTCATATCAAATTGAACAATAACACTAATAGCCTCAGCACACATTTTATGCAAATCCATTTTGTTTTCAGTGGAGGATCCATGTCGGAAGGAAGTTGTCAAAACTCCAAAGTTTGTCAGCCTTGAATGGTAACTTTCTCCTCTTGCTTTGGCACGGTTAATGAACTGTCTTACATGAAGAGACTGCCCAGTGCGTGAAACAGTGGCCACCTCTGGGATTCCATCATAGGCAGAGTCACCGATTGTTTTCTGCCCATTCTTGTACTTGAAGTACGAAGCTGATCTATCCCAGTTTGCCATACCATCCTCCTTAGTACCTCCACAAAATAATGTCTTATCATGCGTCGACCCAGCTTTATAAGGTCCTTGCATGCCAACACATCTTGACTAATGAGAAAGATAGTAGTTAGAAGTTGTTACGAATACATTATTTGTCTTGCCATCCTCTGTACTTACGCTCCTGAGACATATTTCATATTGATACTTTAAACCACAACCATTCTCTTTAACATTGTAATAATCTGTACTTGGATCTAGGTACCAATGGTTAGAAGAAGAACGAAGATTCACTAACCCAAGCAAGCATAAGATAACTTACCATTTCTGAATTCCTGAGTACCATAGTTGACAGTATCAATGGTAGTTATGTGAATGTCCTCTTCATTGAACCCTCCCCAAACTATCATTTGTGATTTAAGTGATTGAATTTTTGCAGTATACTCTTTTACATTATCCTCTATGAATTCTTCTCCATACCCAAACCGAGCAGCAAGTCCTGAGTGTGTGGAATCTAAGCATTTGGTAAGTTTATTGCAAGATTTTTACATACTAATACATTCATATTCATAGATACTCACACATTTTCAACCAGTTCATGGCCATCATAACTTGCTTGAATATTAACTCATCGGGAAACTCTTCTTTTAATGTCGTAAGTAAATCTTTAACAGTTCTCGGCTCAACTCCAAAGAATCCTTTAAAACGATTCTCATTTAATTCAAACCTCACGTTTTGACGGTTATCTCCAAATCCAACAAGGCATAAGCCATAGAAAAGAATATCATCCTTTGTTACATTGTCTCTCAGCGGCGTCTTATCACATAACATTGAATCTATATCCGAAGCTACTACTTGTGTTGATTTTGATCGGTACTTGATGCTCTTTTTGGGAGTACTTCCACGGCTGCTATTATTCGTATTCTTCTTCTTTGATAATTGATCCAATTCCCTCTCTAACTGTTTACATTTAGCTTGTGATTCTGCTAACAATTCAAGTGTTGTTGACAACTTGGTCGAGAGTAATTCTATCTCCTCATCTCTGGAATCCACATCATATTTTGTATCATCTTCCGAGCTACTATGAATGCTTTCATTGTCTTCCGAGCTATCATCTTCTAAGCTTTGAGTACTTGCATGACGTGGTC
>Ga0214481_100490_pt1 | contig 20073 bp, 15 predicted proteins | sample M1_20Mar14CPVII9_4_FD_165057 | JGI IMG/M metagenome (GOLD analysis project Ga0214481, IMG submission 165057) | Marine eukaryotic communities from Monterey Bay, California, United States - M1_20Mar14CPVII9sort6BwellG10 | ecosystem: Environmental > Aquatic > Marine > Unclassified | place: USA...
ATCTGGCCCAATCTGAGGCAAGAGAACTGCCAACAAGTGGACACGAAAGTGTGATGGAGGGCCCTAGAATCCTGCTGATACTGTCCATTGCCCTTTAATATACATATACAATGGCAAAACATCAGTATCTAAGCAACAGAATGATAGTATACCACCACTTGATGTCCAAACATTGTCGAACAGCCGGTTCGATTTCAAAAATCTGGCCCAATCTGAGGCAAGAGAACTGCCAACAAGTGGACACGAAAGTGTGATGGAGGGCCCTAGAATCCTGCTGATACTATCCATTGCCCTTTAATATACATATACAATGGCAAAACATCAGTATCTAAGCAACAGAATGATAGTATAGCACCACTTGATGTCCAAACGTGGCTTTTTAATTTGGAATCTGTTGAGACAAGAAACCTACCAAATATGGCTATAAAAGTATGGTGGAGGGCCCTACAAATATATTTGGAGCACCCATCACCTTGTTACATACCCAGACAATGCCAAACAACCACTATTGTAGCACCTACATGATGACATATCACCATTTGATGTTCAGAAGTTTCCTGAAAGTTGGCAGGAAATGAGGTATAATCGGGATCTGAGGCTGTAAAAGTATGGTCAAGGGAGCTAGAAACATTTTGGGGGTGTTCATCAGCTTGGTATATACCCAGGCAATGCCAAACAATCACTATTGTAGCACCTATATGATGACATACCACTACTACATCTCCATTCATCTGATAAATTGCAAATATGGGTGTTTTGTTGGTGTTTTCTTGTATATTCATGATGCATTTGGATGATATTGTTCAAGTTTATCATTTTAAATAGATAATTGACATACAGACGGTCATATTTGATTGTTGAGTCATTTTCTAGATCCTAATATATTGAAGGCACTACAGTGGATTTATTGCCAAAAACTAATGTGGTGTGAAGTTTGGGGTGGCATCAAGTATGTTCTTTCTTGTTCATGATTAATCTTAAGAAAGCTCAAGTGACATGAGGGTGTCAAGTGTAAAAATAAAAAAAAGATCTCAAGTAAACAAACAACCTATTTGTTCGGGGTCTCTGACGGCTTACAAAGTAGTATCATACTTCTAAGAGGATGACACATCGTATCATTTTCTATATCTTTCTTATTTTATCGGACGTTTTAGCTGCGGTTGCATTCAGCCCAACAACAAATTATAACCATAAATCATCTTCTTCTTGCAATATCATCCAAAGATATGATACGTCCGTGAATGCATCGATTAAGCAGCGCCTTACTTTCAACTCTCCTCCTTTACAAAATGGTAAAGATCCACCGAAACTGATACTCATCTCTGGCTGTCCTGGGACAGGTGAGTATGTGCATATTTATTATATAGTTGACATAAGATATGCGAGGAACATGCTTCTTCTTTGCACATAGTATGTTACATTGAGTTATATGCAATAGCGAGAACAAAGCGCTTACTATCATTTGCACATATTTGCTCGGTGTTGGTAGTCATCGATATGTTACAAAAACTATTCACTTACCATCTTTCTTTTTTGCAATCTATATTGACAGGCAAATCCACATTTGGTATGTCTTTGGCATTAGAACAAGGTATATTAAAGTGTATTTCTACAGATACTGTAAGAGCTGTAATGCGATCATATGTACCAGAAAGTATCTCTCCTCCTTTACATCGTTCATCCTATGCTTCTTCAGTAGATGATGGCACAGATGATGCAGTCAAATCTTGGAAAGAGACATGCAAAGTTCTAGAATCATCTTTAGACGGACTTGTCGAAGATGCTATTAAACGAGGCGTCTCATTAGTCCTCGAGGGAGTTTCAATTGAGCCATCAAGGAAGTGGATTGATAGATTTACTGAAGCGGGAGGTAAGGTACTATCTTTCTATACTCATACATGAGTGTATAATGCATATGTCATCTCATAATGTTTATATCTGCATCTCATATAGGCACGGCTTGTGGCGTACTACTGGTAGTATCAAACGAAGAGACTCACAAACAGTTATTGCTAAAGCGTGGATTCATCACGGGTAATAAGGCAGCGGAAGAAAAGAAGATGAAGAGCTATGATCGAGTACGATTGATTCAAGATGCAATGATAACATCTGCTAAAGATAGTGGCTGGACTCTAATTGAACAGAGGGTAGATCCAGATCCTCTCGATGTTGTACATTTGGCTTTAGTTTAGAAGAATGTGGAGTCCAACACAGTAGGTTGCTTATTGACCATATTCCTCGGCACCATCTTTTCATACCTTACGAAGTGTGCATAATAGTAAAGTGTCGAGTGCCAGTAATATAATGATAATGATCTTGTACAAAGAGACAAAAGAGTAGATAGCTCCACCCGAGAGGCTCATGGATCAATATACTCAAGTGCAGTCTTGTTAGCATTGTATTTCATTTTCTTTGTGACTGGTTTAGTGCTGTTGTTGTTGTAATGATGAACTACATCACCATTGTTGTAATCCAGAACCATCTTATTCCATTCATTCCTCGTGTATCCAAACATGAAAACTCCTTCTTTTCTCTTTTTTCTTTGAGCAGCGTTCTTCTGAACTTTTGCTGCTTCTATTGATTCAACATTAGCTCCGAACAATACCTTGAATGATTCTCCGGTTGTACTGTTTGGCAGCATTGTATCTACGAATGATGAAGCTTCTTCTAACAGATTCTTATTCAAAGCGGTGATATAACCCTCCTTCCGATTTTTCCTTACCTTTTTACTAAACCCCTCGAATCTATTGACATCATTGAACATTGAAGGTGTATCATAGACTTGCATTGTTGTAGACGGCACTTCCGTAAAATTTGTTACAAAGTTCCGTAGTTTTTGCATTCCTAATAGTAACAGATCGGCTTTGTCTGAAGCTGTTTTGTCACCAACGACAGATGGAGACTTTTGTAACAACTTGATCATTTTAATCACTTCAGTCATGTCAGCAATCTTTAGTTGTTTATATTTACTCTCAAGTTGTCCATTACCAAGTTTGGTAGATTTTCCTTCGTTAGAAAGAGCAGTTTCTCTAGCTTTAGTGCGATCTCTTGCTAAATTTACTTTATCAATAGACAGTTGTAGATTGTTTTCTTCGGCTTGATTCATGGTGATGTTGGTAGAAGAATTAGCAACTGATGAAATGGTCTCTGAAGAAAGATTGGTATTCAATTCAGGATTCGTAATTGCATCTCGGTCAGCTTTCTTCTTCTTCTTGGCAGGTTTGGATGACAATACGGATATGGAGGACTTAGATACGGAGGACTTGGTCGATGTACTGGTAGTGGGTTTGGGTGCTACCTCAGATGAGGAAGGGCCAGCTTTGAAGAAGGTAGACAAAGAAGCTTGAACTTTCTTGGATGCCTTGGTTTGCTCGGAAGCAGTAATGGCAGGTTGTGGATGTGGTTGTGATGAAAGTTGTGGTGGTGGTGGTGAGGTAATGGTAGAAGACTTCTTCTTCTCATCATCAACCTCTACTACTTCATCATCATTAAAACCTAGGGCTTTGGATGAACCTTCTAAATCTTTCTTACCTACATCAGTAGGGTTGGATGATTTATCAGGAGTGGGTGTGTCAGCTAATAGATCTGGTGACCCTTTATATGATGCACTATCGTCGGTATCACTACCGTCTCGCTTTGCCGCCGCCGGAGAACGTTGGAATGATGGTTGTTGCTCCTTCTTCTTTTGCAATGACTTTGCAGGAAGTTTACCATTAGGAGAACCCGCCGGCGGTGGTTGTGGATATGATGATATATAATCACGTGATTCACAATTTCCGAAACGAGTTGACTGGTGATTATCAGATCGGCATGACGACGACGATGCGGTGGCGGCTGTGGCAGCGGCGGCCGTAGCGGATGTTGATAGTGTACGGCCATTTGATGATCGGTTTGTATCTGCTTGTAGAGATGGTAAGGAGGTGGTATACCTTGTTTGTTTGGTACACCTAACACCGTCATTGGAATCAGTGTTATGAAAGTTGTTGCTGCTTTGCCTCTTACTTGCCTGCTTATTTTTGCTATGCCGCAAGGTAGCCGAGGAAGGGCTGCTCATGTTGTTGTCTCTTCGCGGCGTGCAGATAAACGGCTATTGGGTGGCAATTGTATTGTGTAGTGGGGCCTCTGTGTGAAAGTAGCGGCTAGTTTTTTGTTAGATTGTGATAGATTTTTTTTCTCATTCAAAAAATGGTATCCTTGGGTGACATCTGGTGACATGTCTTTCCATTGTGCATCGCGCGAACTAATTGAAGGTGATGTCATCCCTTTGGTACTTACGATAGTGAGAAATTGCAAAAAAATAAAACTTATCTCGAGCTGGGGAGTGTCTATTAGGGTCTCGACGTCTTTATCATCAACTTTTCAGTTTGGTTTGGTCTACTGTATTCTCAACACATATTATACACTCATCCACCCAGGTTATAACCTGCATCCACCCACCACAAACATACCTCCATCCTCTCTTACTATCCCCCATTTATCAATCAACGGCGACTATCGTCACTTTCAAAATAGGCACTTTCACTATCCTTCACCTCCTTCCTCCTCCTCTTCTTCTTCTTCTTCTTGGCTGCCTTTTGTGCTATCATCTTCCTCTTGGGGGCGTTGACCTTTTTCTTCTTGGGGATATCCATATCCTCATCACCACTATCCTCTCCCTCGCTTTCAATAGTCATCTTCTTCTTGTCAACCTTTGCGGCAGGTTTCTTGGCGGCAGTAGCAGAAAGCTTGGAATCTGATGCATCATCATCATCAACAGCAGTATCTGCATCTGCGAGATCAATTGTTTTCAATGCTGATGCATTAATAATAAAAGTTGCACAACTACCTTCCTTTGGATTAAACACTTTTGCTTTTAAATTGGTAGTAGCTCCTTCTTCTCGTGACTCTTCAGCACTAGCCACATCACCAATACCCAATCCGTGACCAAGTGATAATAAATAATTTGTACCAGTTACAATACACAATTGACGAATGAACATGACGAGAGGATGCTTGTTTGATAATCTTGTTGTGAGTGTCATAACTAAATCACTGTGATTCTTTAGTGCAATTGAAGTGGCTACTTGTGCAATATCCTTGGCGTGCACAATATTTCTTTTCCTGTGCATGGTTACAATTGCAATTCTGGTAGGGGGATTACCATCATATGCATGGGCCAATGCTGATCGATTCAATGCTATTTGGTAATGAGAGTGTGTTCCTCCACCGATATCAATTACGATTCTGTTTGTTAACCTCTTCCCGCCCTGTACTAAGGGTGTCAATCGATTAAATATGAGGGGAATGTCTTGCTTTCCCATTTCATTCGACGCTTGGACCTTCTTGCAAAAATCATCCACCTCAGAATTAACCTTTGATGGGTCATCCATAATTGTGTCAACTATACCCTTCCACTCCGGCATATCAATGTCAACAAGATTAGTAATATAAGCCTCTCCCAAAGCGACCTCGTCTTCCAAAGATTTTAACAGATCAGTACCTTTACGTGGCACATATACACCCTTGGACGTTTCTGTACATGACTTAAGAGTCTCCTTTTCAATAACTTTAGCCTCTTTACCAATTGCTTTATGCCCTGGAAGATATCGTCTGATATAGGATGGCTCGCTCCGCAATCCAATGGCACAGTCTTTGCTAGTTGGTTGATTTGACTCTTCGTTACGGGCATCCAACTCATTCCTCCACTCATCAAGATAATCGTCGAGATATGATTCGTCCTCATCCTCAACAAATTGTTTTCCGAATTTTACGATTGCACCCAACTCTTTCAATTCATTCCTCCTTTCAACACATTTATCTGGTAAACGGCTCAATCGTTGAACATCGGTATATACAACTACAACTTGTTTGGACTTGCATGCTTTGTCAAAAATTGAAACAATATCACACACTTTGTCAAAGATGGTATGTTCTTCTGTCCCTCTCTCATAGTTACGCATGCCACCACTTGCAATCCCAGAAATTATCCCCGGCACAATTAACATTCCACCAATACATGAATCCATAGCCAAACATGTTGACATCAGTTTGTTATTTTGAGCAAGATTTGATTCAAGATCTGATGAATATTGTGGATTACTTGTCCTCCCTGCTCGAATAATAAGATATTTCCCTGGCAAGGCGTCGATTATATCCAATAACAAAGTACGCAAACTAATTGGAAGATTGCATATCTCTAGTGATCCGCCATTGTCATCAACATATGTAAAAAATATGCCATATAATGCTTGTAACATTTCCCAAACATCTTGTTTATTATTGATAATGTTAACAATCTCAGTCTTATCATCATCTTCTAAATCTTCATGATCTTTAATTCTTCTTAACATATCTTTGGAACACTCCCATGATGCTTTATCACGACCGGGTGGATACTTTGCCTCCTTGACTGCTTCTTCTGATGCAGCATTATACTTTTTCTTATCAGTAATACTCACATACTGATTACTAAAATATGTAGTCTTTTTTGGTCGACGGCCTCCATCTACCTCCATGGTTTATTGATTGGTTTATTGATAGGTTTATTGGTATAATGTTTTGTTTATAGGTGGTACGAGCAGGAGTTATTGCACTGTATTTGGATTAGTTATGTTCAGCACTTGGCACAATTCCTCATTTATTACCTCATACCATATAATTGGGAGTCTTTTGTTGCAAATGAGCTATACAAAGCACAAAGCTGTATGATGAAAGATTTGTTTATGGATGAACTAGAAGAAGATTGTCAACTTCCCGAGAGTAGCGGAGATAAGAAAGCATCAATTGATGATCTTATACGTGCCGAACAAGATGGTACTATAGGGAAGAGCAGTAAGCCAGCACAAACAGGGATAAATAATCTTGTTCAGAATGAAAAGGCACTAATGGAAGCGGCACTAGCAGGAAAGTCCGCGTTAGTATTGTTTTACGATACGAATTCAAGTGTTCAACTTTATTTGAACTTCAATTGCCTTTGTTTGATCGTCTTTACAAACCACATGCACTAACAGAAGTTACTATAATCTCTCTCCAACCTCACATACTGCGAAACACGCATCTTCCAGCGGGGATAGGTGATGGTAGAATAGGCTACGAAGAGCATGGGCACATAATTGATGAACCAGGGGTTGAAATTGAGTGAAGAATACTTGCCCTTTCAGCTAGTAGAGTAGAACAGAGCAAGAGAAGAAGACAACGCTAACACAAATACAGATATGCTATTATGTAGGTATATATTGTATCATCCTTTTCTCGCCACACGACCACACGGTAGACACTCGCTCTACAACATTTACAAGAAGCATGACTATCGAGAGGCCGGGACTAAAATTATGGTATCCTACTCTTCATCATCAGGATGGCGCCGCAAAGTAATAAATATACCTACTCAACTTGGCCTTACAGAATACAGAATAACTAGGCCACTCTTCTTCTTTGGATGCACAATTAGATATGCTATTATGTAGGTATATATTGTATCATCCTTTTCTTGCCACACGACCACACGGTAGACACTCGCTCTACAACATTATTACAAGAGAAGCATACTGACTATCGAGAGGCCGGGACTAAAATTATGGTATCCTTTTATTTTACCGTAGTATCAGTTATTTTAGAGTGCATGCAATTGAATCTGGCCACAACATACTCTTCTTCTTTAGATGCGCTAATGGTTGGTGTATTCAATATTGGTGCTTCTACATTAATAATTATATTATTCGCTGTGCTCTTCGTAATTAATTATTGATAAAAAAGTTGGTACATACACCCCCAAACAACATACGAAACCAACCGCTCAACAACACTACCACCATCATGTCATCCAATACATCTAATACATCTATTTCCCAAAGTAATATATCAACATCTCATAGAGATGATGCAGATATATCCCATCAGAGCAATACATCAATATCCAAGGATAACGATACATCTATTCAGCAGAAGAACACAAATTATGATAACATAATAACAATAATGTTATCAAAAATAGTATTAAGTATGATGACGAATCATTTGCTTCACTCCGTGTATTGCTACAGAATGAAGCTTCACCAATATACTCTTGTGGACGGGCGTATTTATTAAATTTGACAAAATGGTGTACTATGATTGATAGTAATAAATTACTCCCTACATCAGCTGTTGAAGATGCAAATCAATCAAAAGTAGTGGATAGTGCAGGAGATGCAGAAGAAGTTGTTTTAGATGATAAAGGCGAGGAAGATTTAGATCAGGTACCAGCAGATAATAAAAAAGAAGGTGTTATACCAAACAAAGGAGAATTGACAGAACCAACATTGCCAAAAGAAGTTTTATCAAATGAAATTACAGGAGAGAAGAAGACTGTAATAGACGAAGATAACAAAGAGGATAGTAAGAACAACGGTGATGATGAATCCAGCTGCTACTCTCGATTTAGTAAGGGAGATGACAATGAAGAAGACAATTCAATCATGTCAGAGGAAGAGGCCAGCCCAGATCAAAATCCAACTACACTACTGGAGTGGAGAGAACGGGTAGTATCATACTTCTATGAATTTGCCGACAGAAAGAAATGGGAACAGAATACTATTATCAATGCATTAGCATACCTCGATATATACTGCATGAGTGTTTGTTTTCCCGAACAATACGCAAAGATAGTAAGAGGTAGAGGAAGGGAAGAGGTTCTACCACGAAAGAAACAAAAACCCCAAGAGGAAGTCTCTGCTATTGGATGTCGTCAGTATAAGCTGGCAGCAATAACATCGCTTTACCTCGCAACAAAAGTTTACGAATCAGGAAATCTAATCATATGTGCAAAAGGCTTTAGCAAGATAAGCAAAGAATATACAGCAACTGAGATTGAAGAAATGGAGTTAGATATTCTCTCAACTATTGGCGTCCAGATAAACACACCAACCTCACTGAGATTCATTCAAGAGTTGTTACCATTGCTCATTACTCGTGCATGTGATAAAAAGTTTGCCTATGACTCAATGCCATGGCTTCCGCAAGATGTTATCGAGAAGAGTATTTACCTTGGAGCAAACTACTTTGCATCATTAGCATCAATTTGTGACGCAACAGACAATCCACTCCTTGTATCTTCATTACCATCACAAGTTGCATTGGCAGCGATTGTTGAAGCTGCCGATAGAGTCTTTTATAACAAGAAACTACTATCTCAACAACATATATTTCATCAACGTCTCTTTAGCATGACAGAGATTCAATACAACAAGGAAGTGAGAGATATTCAAAAGGTTCTTGTAGATCTCAAGCGCCTCAATGAGCAGGAGGATAATTCATCTGTAGAAGATAATGAAGACGATGATGTAGTAGTAAAAGAAGAAGTATCTCCGACTAGTATTACTGATTGCAAAGAGAACAATGTTCAAAGCGACTCGGCTAATAACAAAGAGAACAACATCGTTGTTGTATCAACGCCAAGTAAGAAAGCACCTCCTGTGAATCAATCTAGTAGTGCATGCAAACAGAAGAACTCTTGCTCCATGCGGGAACATGATATTGACTCAACTGCCGACAAATCCACACAGGATGAGGTGCTTTATCTTAGGGGCTGACATTTTGAGAGGATTAGGAACATTAGTATAGACGGAATTGCTTATGTACTTCTTGAAGAGGGCATTGGCTATCTGTTATTTTGCATAAAGTAAATGTGTATTATGAAGTACACTGTAGTATTCGTTGTTGTTAAAAAGTTATGTGCAATTAACATGTTCACATGACTTAAAGTGATAATTGAATTGTCGTATAGATTGTGATGTCTCTGATATGTATAATACATATGCACATGTTGCTTGTTTCTATACCTTATTTTTAGAGATCAACTACCTCACATATCCGTCTGTCATCATATCACTTGATCTCACCTGTAACAAGCAATCATTTCTTTGGTTTATTGTACATATATTCTTTTCATTGTGATATTCCATCCATCACCTTTATCCCTTCCACATTAGTAGCCGACACTATCGAGCTTAGTTTGGAGCTGGGCAAGATGACGAACAATCTTTGATTGCTCTACCACACTCACGTGGCCAATTGGCAAAGTCTTCTAAAGTTTTGTTGATATCCTTTGTACAACCGAAGCACGCCTCGAAGGGCTATGACAATAGAAGATAGGATGACAGCAATTAGTGAATGATGAGCACATAATCAAATATTGCAATAGAAAGGATACGACCTCCACAAACAAGCAATTACAACACCACCATCGTTGGACTTACCATCAAAACAATCCAGATGCCTGCACATAAAGCAGCTACAGGCCAGGCCAAAACGAATAATAAAACCAACCAAAGGATGCTGAAGATAGGATTTGATGCCATCGTATTACGTTTGCTTTAGGATAGGTAGAAGGTTTAGTTCGAGCTGCTACACGATAGAGTATACAATCGGAAGAATATGTGATACAATATTTAATCTGGAGAGAGTGAGGTATATTATATTACTTCAGATGTCAATCAACTGAAGTAACTATGCTGTTATGACCGTGGTGTCAAGTTGTTTGGTGGAGGCAAGTTTGACAATCGGCCAAGATCAAGACCAAACAAGGTATCTTCATGGCTACTCGCAGACGCAAGTCAGGGCCATGGCCACTCAAATATATATATATGTCTTCGATTTCACATAGAGAACAATTCAATCAACATATTTGGTAATCTGATATGTTTATGTACAATGTCTTTAAGAGATTTACATCTCTAAACCTTCCCTTTCTAGTCTTTCCACTCTTAGCTCTTCAACTTCAATTGGTCAAAGAGATTTGCATTTGCTTAGATAAATGACACAATTAGATTCTTCAGCAGTTTTATTGTGATATAGTTTCTATCCAATAGGCTACTCACTTATCAATGCTTGCAAGATGATTGTACTCATTACTTTGTTCCCCTTCTAATCAGTAGCCATCATCTGGTATCTTGACCTTTATACCCTCAAACTCTTTAGTTACATTGATTTGACATCCCAAACGAGAACTATAACCGATCATGGACAAAGGAGTGTTGTTGTGTATAAGAGTGTCTCATGTAAAAGATCAAATGGCGAAGATGATACACAAGTACTCACGTTTCTGTTAGCTCAAATGCAAGATCAAGCATATCTTCTTCTTCATCTGACATCGGTGAAAGAGAGTCGTAAACTTCTTGCTCAAAAATAAGATGGCATGTAGAACATGCGAGCTCGCCTCCACACGCCCCTTTTATCGGATCATAGTTGTGAGTCAAAGAAGAAATATCAGTAACGAACCAAATCTTTTGAGAAGAGTAATGAAGTCAAAGAAGTAACCTAGTAACATACATACCTTCCAGCTCTATATTATTGTCATGTGCTATATCTAGTAGATGCTTCCCTATTTCTGCCTTCACCGGATGCTCTTCTCCATCCGGATCAACATATGTTATTGTAACAGTATTATCGTTTGATGATGAAAATGACCGCACTTTGTGTTGTAGTATGTAGAACGTAGAACATGTATGTTGTGTTTGTATGTCGGCGACGGAAAGAAAGAGTATGTTCAATAAGTATACCAGTTGTCTACAAAGCAAATAAAAGAAGGAGTTACATACAATAAAAACATCATTTACCTGATTGACGCCAACTAATTGGTAACTCAGTATTGTTGCTGCAAATGCGTATTGCGTTATTGCAAAGATAAGTAGGATGTTGTGATGCTTTTCTAAATATATGCTGCACTCTTCTGCACATGACTATTGGGCCCATCTGTTGGAGAAATGATAATACCATATCTTTGTCTTTGCAGTGTATGCCGAGGAGGTAGGTATCGGTGGCTGAGTACTGAGTGATTGGTTGTGTTAGAAGTTAGAAGAGGAAAAATAAAACTTTATCTTTGCATGTACAATCAGTCAATTAATATCTAATACCGAGATTATTATTAACTATCGGCGGCTGAGTAAGAGAGGTGACTGAGAGAGGTGGATGGTGATGAGGTGAGGAGAGATAAAAGTTAGGTTTATTCGTCCCCTCCTCAAACGGTTCCTCGGACTTAAAACTTTGCATTGCTCCTCTTCCTTCTCTTAATGATTAATGATTTGAAGGACAACTCCTTGCTGATACTACTAATATATAGAGCCAACACAACTGTCACTATTGCTAGTAATGTCCTCTTCTATCACTTGCTGCAGTGGAGATAACTGATAACCCAGACTAAAAACAACAATCAGATACAATGAGTTCTAATGCAGAGGATGATGATACACATTCTTCATCAGCTATGTTATATGATGTCTTATCTTCAGCAACTGCCGGTATTATTAGTAGAATATTAACTCACCCTCTTGATACCGCCAAGGCTCGATTACAAGCTAACAATACATATTATAGAGGACCAATCGATGCTCTCCTAAGAACATATAAACATGAAGGCATTCGAGCTTTATATCGTGGTCTCAATGCAGTAATTGTTGGTGGCACACCTGGCACTATATTATATCTAACGGGTTATGCATATTGGAGAGATACAATATCATCAGCTGTGTCTACTTGGAACGAAAGAGACGATACTATATCAACATCAGCAGCAAAAGACAATAAACCATCATCTCTATCACAAGGAGAAGAGTTTACTGTTCATTTCATGTCTGGCATGCTAGCAGAAACAGTATGCTGTATAATATACGTTCCAGTGGATGTTGTAAAAGAAAGAATGCAAGTACAGCAACAATATAAACAGATGAAGAATACTTCTGACACTTATTATCGAGATTCATTTGATGCACTGCAAAAGATATTAAAGACGGAAGGACTGAGAGGTATATATAAAGGATATGGCGCTACACTGGCGTCATTTGGCCCATTTTCTGCTTTATATTTCATGTTCTATGAGCAGTGCAAGATGAGGGCAAAGGAGTACTACATTGGTAAACACGGCGACAATCAAAGTAGTCCGATAGTCAAAGCAGATGGAGACCTGCCTTTACTTTATTTGGTTGCATGTAGTTCAGCCGCAGGTGCATTAGCTTCATTCTTAACATCACCATTAGATATGGCAAAGCTTAGATTACAAATTCAAAGAGGACAGGCGGCCGCTAGCAATAATGCAGGACAAGGTCAGACTGTGTATAAAGGGATGGTAGATTGCTTACATTCAGCATACAACAAAGGCGGTATTCGTGGACTATTCAGAGGAGCCGGTGCAAGAGTAATTCATTTCGCACCAGCTACTACTATAACAATGACATGCTATGAAAAGTGTAAAACGTTCTATGCAGATGTTCTTGGTTGATACAAGTAAGTGCTGTGCAATATTAAGAAGTGGACTTATACCAGCATAATACAATGTATAGTTTATTATCAATAATCAATAATATAACATATTCATATATGATCCAAAGCAAATGATTCTCAAAAAGGCAAAGTAGACACACTAAACATATAAGACCTGTGAGTTTATCATCAAATCATCTTTAGTATCTGTTATTGTCTCAAAGACACTCAGCAAAAACTAATAATCTGAACTATGTAATCAAAATAATCTCATGTACATCGGAAAGTGTTTGATCTATCGAAAACCGAAAAACCTAATAGAACTACTCCGAATTCTGCCATCATTACTACATAGCAATCCCCAATGCGCTTGATATATGAATTATGAATACTTTTTCTTCCCACTAAATAACCCCACTAATATACCTAAACGAGACGTCTACTTGAGATCAGACATATCAAAATCATCTTTGAAACCTATACATGTATTAAAGAAGAGAGGAAGAATGGCAACAACTGAGTATATCCTAATCACATTGTATACATAATACAAAAATAAAAACACAAAATATCTTTCTCACCATCAAAGAACCGTTTATCGACTACATTCTCTTTACCCCCACCTCCACGGCCACCGCCCGAACGACGTTCGTCCATAGCAAATCCAGAATAATCATCAATCTTACGAGATCCACCACGTCCACCATGTCCTCGATATCCTTTCTTATCGAATTTGTTTGATGATGCACCTCGATTCATCATACTTTTTCGTTTCTTACTGTCGTCACCACCACTACTACTGTTTCCACTTGACTTTTTCAAACTTTGTTGAGATGTAAAAACCATATCAACCTCGAGTAATAGAGAGAAGAGACACCGTATAGCCTAGCAAAGAAGGCAAAGATAAATATAGAAATGCTACCAGAGAGATTTTTAGTTGAGTAAATTTTTGTATCAAGGCGGTCCGTACGAAATTATTCAGGTAATACGGCTTAAAGGGTACGGTATTTGGTTGTTGGCTTTATTTCAACAAACAGTCTGTCAGCAAGTATCGTAAATAGAGAGTACCTACTAGCTAGCGGCAATCGTAGATTAAGGATAGTAATAAAGTATAGTATAGTATAGTAAAGTTGAGTATAGTAAATTTAAGTAGGCGATATCGGAGGGGGCCCAAAATAGATATATTCCATACTTTTTTAAAATTGAAGTCAACAACACTGCCGATAATAAATATTCTTGACTGTTATTGTACATAATATAGTAAGTATTAATTATCAATATGCCTACCTGGAAACCGGCTGCAGAAGATGATGATACCATTGGTTTCATGGGCGGAGTGCTCAATCGGGCGAGAAAAGTATTATTCGCCGATGATATAGGCGAAATAAATAACACCAAACAACAACAGCAACCAAAGAAATCACGTGCCCGTAGTAGAGCTCGGTTATTGGCTTCATCCAACTCATCACTTGTTAATATTACATCAAGCAAATCTACTAATAATACTAAAGAAAAGGGTGTTGTTAAGCCCCGTATAGACAAGGAAAATAATAATAATAAGAGTATGCTGTCATCACAAAATAATAATAATAAATCATTCACCAGTAAGAGATCTACTAATCTAACAATGGACTCACTTGCATCATCAACAACAACGGCTACATCATTACCAAATAATCATCAACAACCAATGTCATTATCTATTGGGAATAAAGGATTAATAGCTGTAAATCATAGAAGAAATAGCAGGGAACAGTCGTCAAACGGTGGATCGCTGGCGGCAAATAGCAGTATGATTGCCAATAATAACAAGAAACAACAGCCACGGCAATCAGCTAAAAGGGAATCTAATCAAAATGCAGAGAAGTTAAAAAATGGTGACAAGGATGAGTTGGATGTAACAACCTATAGCATGGCAGATATTGACAACTCATTCACAACTACTGCATCCACAACGGGGATGATTGACATTCACAAAAGAAAGAATAATAACAGACGAAAAGGGGGTAGTAGATGTAATCATCCTGTATCATCAATGGTTCAAGAAAGTAGCGGTGTTGATAAGAAGGAGGCTACAAAGAGTAGTAAAGGAAAACCAACAAGCACAGGAGGACTTTCGTCTCTCATGGCATTACCAGCTTCTACTCAAAAGACACAAAAGTCTTCTTCTAGTGGTAGAGTAGCGACAAAGAAGGCTGTGCAAAAGAAGAAAAAGAAGAAGGACAAGGTAACGGATACTAGTCTACTTCTCAATGATGTATCATCTCTAACGAATTGCGTGGAGTCATTAATGATTGAGGATGAGAAACAGCCAAATCAACAACAGCACAATAGTATGGAGTGCTCAACACCATTAACAATCCGTCATCGATCAATGTCGGGGGGTATTACAAGTCCCCCGATAAATCACCGATATACATCAATCTCTACGAATAACTCATCTCTCTTTCCTGATCGTACTCCTAGGCCTGAGATTAATCCAAATATGAAAAAGAAATGTGATAGTAAGCCAACTCCTGACAACTTTAAGGATGCTGCTTTGAGTACAGTTAAGCCCATGGTTGTAGCATCACCAGCACCTGCATTATCAACAACAACAGAGATGGCTATAAGTCCAATTGTGGGTGTTGAAAATGAGGAAACTACTACTATCCAAGCAGCAGATTCATCATTTACAAGCACTGTTGCCAGTCCTCGTGTTCTAACTACGACTCCATCCTTCATTTCATCACCAACTGATGAAGGTAGTGATACTGCTGTACTTTGTGATGCCAAGTCAAATTTATTTTCATCAAATGTGTCTAAAACTGAAGGTACTAGGGCAAAGAAGTCGGACGTGACAGCGGAGAAGAAGACGGCAAGAAGTCCAGTACGAGGATCGTGTGTAATGGAAGTTGAATTGCCTACGGCAAGAAAGGAGGGCAAAGCGGTAGTGTCCAGGTCAAGGGATGTAAAGAGGATTAACTTACAGGTGACTACAAATATGAAGGAGAACAAGCTAACTGCAGAAAGTGACAACGCAAAAGCGTTGGCCATTCAGCCTCTTGTTACTACCAAGGAAGAAGAAATAGCAGAACCAACAAGAAGATCGACAAGGCAGTCTAAGCCAACAGATCGTCTTACAGTTGCTTCATGGAAGAACAAGAAGAAGAAGAATGGGGAACGAATAGTTACCTTCGATTCTGTTGAAAGAGCCGATGAATCTATCGATGATGATGGTAACGATGAAGAACAAGTCGAGTCTCCCACTATCGAGACTACCAAGGTTGTAAAGGAGCAGAAGGGTAAAACAACCAGGTTTAAGACTGTGAACTCAATTCCCAAACAGGCAAAAGCTCCACTGAATCCAACAACAGGGGACGGTGAATGGACTAATGATGAAATTAGTATGCTTCGTGATGCACAGAAGAGTGTCAATCCTACCTCAACTTTATACTGGCAAGAAGTAGCCGTACAAGTCGGAACCAAATCTTCATCTGAATGTCAGAGTAAGTGGCAAGCCATGGTTGCTACACCCAAAGTAGTTCGTCGAGCAACAAAGAAGAAAGACACACATACGCTTAATACCTCAGTTTCATATGATGATGAAGATGATAATGACGACAACGATGACGAGGAGGATGATCTATTTAATTCCAGTCCATACCGTCAAGCTGAGCTTGAAGAGGATGATATATTTGCTAGCAAGGCGTTCAGTAACAGCTTTGGAAGCACTACTGGACTTAGTCCATGTATCAAGGAGGACACAACCTCCATCCATCAAGGAGAGAAACCTTCTGCATTAAAGTTTCGAAGAAAGGGGTACAATACATATATTGATAATTTGAGAAAGGATATCAACAGAGTGGAAAAGAAGAAGAAGAACAAACCGCACAAAGCAAACAAAACAAGTAGTGCCTTGAATGATACTGTTCAGAACGACATTCGTGTCGGAGAGAATAACATGTCGGGAAATCTTTTACCGGACGGAACTGTCAAGATTAATATGCAAGAAGAAGAAGAGCAAGATGTAATTGATGATGATATCTGGGGAAACGACCAAGAAGAAGAAGATGAAGAAGACGACATCTTTTCGTAGTTCTATAACAAGTTAGAGAAATTTTTATTAGATTTGAACCACCCGACTAGAAAACTTAGCCTTCCAACAATACAGTATTCAAAGCACTCTCTCTTTCTTTTGCAGCACTTGATGTCCCAAGCCACACTCCTTTGTGAACAGTGCTTTCGGCCTCCCAGAACTGGACTGGACTTGATTCTATCTTACCTGTTAAAGCTTCAACACCGTCGGGTGTTATTAAAAGTGTGTGTTCAAACTGAGCCGACTTACCACCATCACGAGTAGTGGCAGTCCAATCATCTGGCCACATAAGATAACTATTGTTTCCCTCGCATATCATTGGCTCAATTGTGAAAGTATGCCCTATGAAGTCATAGAAGTGAGAATTGGAAGTGAACTATATACAATCAACGAACTAGCTGTACTAACCTGCTGCCATTTGACCAGCTGGCTCCGAGTTCTTATAATGCAATATATTCTACCAAAGAAGAAGATGATGAGATTTGAAATCACAATAATAACATGATTCATATGCACAAGATATGCATTCATACAACATGAAGACTCACCGGATTCGTATGAAAAACCGATCCTTTGTTGATTGATTATACAATGAAAAAGGAGTGGGAAGTTAGTCGATTGCAATGGTATATATAACGTCTAAATTGCACCTCCTAGCCAGTGACCTACCTATACCATGACCGCAGAAACTTTTCACGGTTGTAAACCCTTCTTTTGTCACATGATCTTCAATTATTGCCCCGATATCCTTGTAATCATTGCCGGGCTGAACAAAATTTAGTGCTTTCATCCAACAATCATATGTTGCCTGAAGTAATCGTTGCCCTTTATTGTCTAATGCCTCTTTTCCTCCCACTACAAACATTTCACTGCAATCCCCATGATAACCATCTAAGTAGCAAGTTATGTCAATGTTCACAATATCTCCCTCCTCCAGAGCTCGGTCATCAGGTATGCCCTGGAAGATGCGCGTTATCACAGTTTTATGATGACGAAAGAGAGGAGATTATAACATATGTTAGTATATATGATATGCAAGGACAGCCATAAAGGCAAACTAAGGTCAAATGAAGTAGTGAAAACGCCGAGAGTTCATATTGAACACACTATAACACACGACAAAACAATACACACGCGGACTTTCATGACATATAACTTCGTTTACAGACGTACAACAGCTTTTTGGAAACTTGTGGTAATTGAGAGGAGATGGATATGCTCCACGCTCAATTGATGCCTCATGTACAATTTTATCAATCTCATCACTGAAATATATACACACACGTTGTATTCATATTATGAGATTCCATCACTAAACCAAAGAAACACATATGAAAATATATACCAAACTCACGTTGTTATACCTGGACGAACTGCTCTACCAGCCAAGTCCAGGACCTCGCGTGCACATCTACCACTTTTTCTCATCTTTTCAATCTCCTCAGGTTTCTTTGTTTCGATCACCCACGGAAATAATGCTGGTCTATTCTTCGGAGTACCATCAAGCTATGTTGAAGAAAATATATACATATGTATGATTATGAATAATGAGTTTTGATGTATTATAATATTGCAATATCAGTGAGTAAATTCAGTTTGTATGTGCAAACTACTCACTGCATAGTCTGGAAACTTTATCTTCTCACTAGGTACAATGCGTTTAGGACTTTGTAATCCAGGCTTGATAGTACCAGCATATTGAAAGTTGGAAGTTGTTTTTGGTTTAATTAGTGTAGTTGTAGATGATGATGATGAAGTACTTCCACCACCAAAAGCTTTAGATTTACTCGATGATTTATTAGATCGGTTCTTCTTTTTCTTCTTATTCATATAGAGTTGTGATGATAATCTTCCTCTGTTATTAATTGCAATATTGTCTCGACAATGTGTTATCAAGAGAGCTTGGTGTTGCAAATTATGTGTAGGCGAAAAGGCCATCACCTTTGATATGCTGGCAGCCACCAGAAGTACAATAATCTGCAGAGACATCTTTGCACCGGCACTCTACCACACGACGGACGAGCTCAACCTATCTACCACCTTGGTACTACTTAAGAAAAAAATACCACGGCCGAGCGCTGTATGAATTATGACGTTAGTAAAAGTATGTCTATTGTATCGAGAGTCAAGCGAGAGCAACATGGCGTTTATTCGCCAAAAGAGGTTATGAGCTTAATCTGCATAATTAAGCGGAGTGTTGCTTGTCGGCACTTACTGCTTATTTAGGGTGAGTAGAAACAGTAGTATACAGTAATAGTGTTAGATTAATAAGCAGTAATGTTGTGTTTGGTCGGGAGGTCATTGAATGTTTTTTTGTGCACATCTTATGCACACTTTTTTTTTTAATTCCTACTCAACCACATCCCCAACAATTATCAATTAGTATTATATATCATGTCCGCAGACGAAGCATCGCAGCCGGCTGTTATCGAGGATGACAGTAATGAAGATAAAAAGTTTTCATGGCCACCATTAGAAAGTAATCCGGAGGTCTTTACCAATTACTTGCAATCGATTGGTCTCCCACAAACATTCAGTATCGGCGAAGTGTTTGGATTTGACGAAGAGCTATTGGCATTCATCCCTCAGCCTGTGCTTGGAATTATGTAAGTCATATTTATGCTGAGTAATCATATGCATATCATATGTATGGTTCATATCATATGTATATGTTTCATATATATGTATGGTTCATATCTTATGTCTAATGCCCTCTCTGTCATATGCTTGTTTTATATCATGGGGGGGGGGGGGGTTTTTTTTTTTTTTTTATTTTTTATTTG
>Ga0214481_100491_pt1 | contig 20065 bp, 16 predicted proteins | sample M1_20Mar14CPVII9_4_FD_165057 | JGI IMG/M metagenome (GOLD analysis project Ga0214481, IMG submission 165057) | Marine eukaryotic communities from Monterey Bay, California, United States - M1_20Mar14CPVII9sort6BwellG10 | ecosystem: Environmental > Aquatic > Marine > Unclassified | place: USA...
ACGATCACCACTTTCACTATGGTTATGTTCTCTATGCTTCAGCAATACTGGGAAGAGCGAATCCAAAGTTTATATCACAGTATGGACCATTCGTTGATGCCTTGTTTTATGATGTTGCAAACAATAGCGCCGATGCCAGGCAAAACAATGTTGGAAAGGAAATATTCTTTCCGTTGGCAAGGCATAAGTCTTGGTTCGATGGCCATTCATTTGCAAGTGGCTTGTTTCCCTTCGCCAACGGTAAGTCTCAAGAGAGTTCAAGTGAGGCCATCAATTGCTACTTTGGAGCATACCTATGGGCAAGGGTTAGATGGGGTAGCAGTAGTAGCATGGTAGATTATACACGCTTGTTACTCGCAACCGAAATGACTGGAGCCAAGACATATTGGCACATGACGCCTCCTCCTCAAGGTAAGAAATCAGCTGCCAAGAGTAGCAGTGGCTCATCCAATGTAACACTGCCTAGCAATAAAGGCTCAAGCTTGATACCAATCGCATACGACGCTGTGTTTCGAAAGAACTACATGGTCGGTAATCTCGGCATGACGGACGTGACGTCTACTACGTGGTTTGGCAATGAGAACATCTATGTGCATTTAATCAACTTTATGCCTGTCACTGCAATAACGTCCGAGTTGTTTGACAAGGGCTATGTCAAGGGAGAACGATCAGTACTTAGTGACAACGACTCAGTTGAGAATGCTTGGAGAGGATATTCGATATGTAATGAAGCTATTATCGACCCAAATGCGGCTTGGCTTGAAGCACAAAACTTGATCAGCACTCAATTAGATCCCGGCTTGTCTAAAAGTCAGGTGTTATTCTGGTTAAGTACCAGAGAAGGCTTTTCATCCAGCACAACTGTAGAAGTATCCAATAGTGATAGTGATGTTATGAGTGATGAAGATATCGACGCCGGCAGTGAGACGCCTGAGCAAGATGACACTTCTTCTTCATCATCTTCGATCAAAAATAACGCAGACACTGCCCCAAAAGTTGCTAATGCTCAATCAACTTTGGCAAGGTGTTCAAGTCATGAAAAATGTGTAGCAGAGGGATTGCTCGGTGTATGTTGTCCTACAAATGAAGGTGTATTCTTACACTGTTGTAGCTAAACAGATAGTCTACTATTACTTAGTATTAGCAGGATACCGTATCCTTTTTAGACTTACATAATATATTATCGCTACCATCATCTGGAGTAATTATAGTCTAAGAGCATTCAACAGTTATCGTATGTATGTTGCTCTGTTACACTGCAATCATGTACTCATTTTGTAAGGCATAGGTACACTCATTTTGTGAGGAGATGACTTCAAGAGGCTTCTAGGGAAGAGATGAAATTTAGAACTGCCTAAAGTGACACAATTTTTGCATGGGCGGCTTGGGCAATCACTAATCACTACTGTTGCACCTCTTGAAGTGATTCAATATGAGCTCATAATTCTGCAGAGCTCATAAATTCTACCATTATACGATTGCTCTCATAAATCGATATATTGCAAGAACTATTATCATATAATATCATCGACAGAGTATCGATCTCTGACCTAACTACAACACGAATTCGTCGACATTGCAATATCAATCAATCAATCAATCAATCATGAATGCATCAACAGGTGTACCAATCATGAAGCAACGTCGTTTAACAACCGACTCAAACACCACAGGAACATACTCCTCCAAGGCATCGTCAAGCTCTGGATATCTAGCCAGCGATGGTAGTTCGGCCGGCTCCTCTAACATCTGGAATCGTCTCCTATCAAGTGAATCCGTATGGGATAGTCTAAACGTCGTCCACAACGAGAAGGATGATGATGTGATCTCCGATTATGAATTCGAGGAAAAGAAGGCATGGAATCCATCTGCCGTCTCGATCTTCTTTCTATCCATGTATTATGAAGCACGTCACTTTCTCAAGACTGTTGTTTCACATCCACATATTTGGTTGTGCTCGTTGGCTGTTATGGGGGTTGTTATTGGCGTGGGTATGTGGGCTATTACTAATGAAAAGGATGCGTATATCGAGGATAGAAAACAGACTGCCGAGTTTGTTGCTAGGGAGACTGCCACATACTTTGCTAACGAGTTCAAGAGGGCCTTCTTGCCATTATATTCGTTGAGGGAGGCCGTTACTCACTCAGGCTACTTTGATGATTTGGCATTCAAGATGGGGAGGTATCCCGCTAATCTTCTGGAGAATAACGTTCCAGTAGAGGGCGGCCTGGCCAATCTTCGTAACATTGAAGGCATCTGTGATGATGAAGAAATTTTGGAAAAATGGGACGAGCTCGTATCAACTAGTACATCGGAGAGTGACTTGGATGGCTTGCTTGTGCGGTATCGTTTAATGCCCCGCAATGTCGCATGCCTAGAGCACAAGAAGAACATGGCAATGGTGGATTCTGGTATGGATATGAGTAACAGTGATCACCCTTTTTGGTCAATGGTAGTTGAGGACCTCTTTGTCAAGAAGTGGGAAGGACTTCATGTATTCGGTCCATTTATGGCGGGGGATATGGAAGTCTTCTGCACCCATTTAGGAATATGGACTAAGCCAGGTCAAGATGATGAGTTCAATACCTTTACTGAGGACGGAGCATTTTCCTTAGGAAACATCCAGAACTCATTGACAGATATTCAAGGAACGGAAGTTGCAGGCGTATGGGGATTCATCATGAACTACCTAAACTGGGGTGAAATGAAGAAGCGAAGCAACATCTATGAACGCTTTTCTAATGTCGGTATGGATTTCAAGTTGAATCGTCTTGAAGAAGATGTAGAGAAGCTCCAGTTTGGTCCAAAGGGTGCCCCAACCAAAAACTTTGGAGAACTTGCTCAATCACCAAACAGTCATCTACTTGATGATACCAACTCTATCATCATTGAGACGGAATCACTTCACGGTATTTGGCAAAATCGTGTCGGTATTCCTGAAGGATGGGAACCAGAGTGGTGGAGCGGCGCTGTTGCTTCCGTCATTATCGTTGCCGTACTTCTAAGCTTCCTTACCGCTCTAACTCTTGTGAAAGGGCAACTTCATCGTACTCTTGTTAACAATATGTTACCCCCCAAGGCAATACAGAAGATCACACGAGGACAAACTGTTATCGAGAAGTACAACCTGGCCACTGTCTTCTATGCCGACCTTGTTGGGTTTTCTGGAAGCAAGAACAGTATGACTCCTGTTCAAGTGATGAATATGCTCAACGATTTGTATACCCAGCTCGATGTAATTGCCAAGAGGCACGGTGTCTACAAAGTAGAAACTGTAGGCAATCGTTACATGGTTGTCGGCGGGGCACCTAATCAAGAGTCAGCTCGTGTCGCTGCCAAGCGTGTTGCCCTTTTTGCCATTGATGCAACTAACTATGTTGATAATATCTTCTTGGCCACGAATGGAGACAAGCTCTACATCAGATCAGGAATTGCGTCTGGTTCTGTAGTCGCAGGTGTTGTTGGAACAAGCAGTCCTCACTACACCTTCTTCGGAGATACTATCGACTACGCTTCTAGGCTTGAGAAGACCTCCAAGAAGATGAAAATTCAAGTCTCTGAAGTAACATACCGTTTACTACAAGATGCCCCTGCTATTAGTTTTGAACTATCAAAGACTAATGGGGTTGAGGTCAAGGGTAAGGGCAATCACGTTACCTGGTGGCTTGAAAAGGCTACTAGTTGCAAGGAATGCCAATTAGTTAAGGGAAGTTTCATTCTTGACCCCTGCGGACATGTCCTTTGTGCCAAATGCAATTCTGCCCACAACTTGAATGTGTGCCCTATATGCCGTTCAAAGGTTAGTGGCCGCTCAGAATGGACTCAAGATGCCCCAACAAAGTTTCTTGATATCGACGACGCGAGCTTTGATGTAATGGAGGCCGGGGAAGTAGATGATTCAACAGCTTCTGAAGTAAGTAAATCTGAACGAGGTATGTAAAGAGATATGAGGGAAGAGAAGCATCAAGGTGGAGGATATATCGAAAGGGGAGTACACGTATTTGTATATTATCATCTGTAAGATCTAAACCAATTGATAACCTAGGAGACGATTATTTTGTTTCTTTAGTATTCAACTAATCTTAGATCCTTTCTCTTTACACACACAGGATGTAACGCATCAACAACATACTCAGTATCTTATTATACCTTTGGTACACAAACAAAGCCATGCTCAATAAAATCATGATGGAACTTGAGAGAGTACAAGTAGGATTTAAACTCTGAGAAGTCGACCACCCCGTCACCATTGGTATCAATCTCCTTGTGAAGAACGTCAACCTCATCGGTAGAAAAGCCACTCAACTCGCTTGCAATGAAGAGGGAAAGTTCTTCGACACTAACCACGCCGTCGCCATCAATATCAAGCTTGGACCATAGAGTGGATACTTCTTTGCTGCATCCATTCTCAAGGAACTCGGCAATGCTCTTGCCAAAGTCCTCTCTGAGGCGAAGATGGAGCGAGTTGAAATAGTGTGCAAGTTCATCGGGTGAAATATCATCGTTAAAGTCCTCGTCCATAGAATCAGGAAAGAGCATTCGAAACTCCTTGTCGTTGAGATTTCCAATTCCACTTGAGGTCACAAACTGTTGAAGTTCTTCACGGCTAACGACGCCATTGCCTGGAGATAGATGCACGAGATATTACATAACACAAAGTTACATGAGCGGTATCCTAGAACATCTACTGATCTAATTCTACAATTGATACATGCTACTCACCATTTACATCAAGCTTATTCCATAGCATATCAAAGTCTTTGTTTCCAATGGCATGGCGGAATTCAGCCTTGAGAAACTTGACTGGCTCGAGGATGAAAGTACCTGTTGCCTTGTAAATCAAACTTTCTCCCTGCTTGACTTGACATTGAACAGTGTATGTCGAGCCTGACTTACCAACCTCACCACTACCGAGGATAACCTTGGATTGAAACCTGAGGTCGGAATCAATATTGGAAGATAGGGCATTCTCCAAGGAGCACTGTGATAATAGATATCAAATATGGATAGTTATAGTTTAGGATACCGAGAGAAATGATAATGATAACAAGCACAACAAGCAATTATCAATATCTTACCGTCCACGAAATCATCTTCATACCAGGTTCTTGTCCAAAATCACTCTTCTTGAAAGGAAGATCAATATCTGTGAATTCAGAGATGGCCTTACCGATTAGATCACCGTTGTGGAAGAGCAAGGCGGAATGAGACAGGCTTGGTTCATTATAGAAGTCGACAAGACAATCAGAAGGAAGAGATCCCTCCATCGTAAGCCAATGGCCAATGGTACTGTGATATCCAGAGAAGCTCTTGATGCCATTCAACGAACCAACAGCTGCTTTATACGGATTCTTGTTGGACTGAACATCTTCAGAAGTTTGAGGATACTTCACACTCTTCTTCTTGGTGATAGCTGGCACGATGTTGAAGTTACACTCAGCGGCATAAGTTGTATCATCAGTCTCAAGGAGAATATCACACGAGGAAGACTGCTTAGACAAGTTGTTGCATCTGTTGTAGGAGAGGGAATGGTAAGCATAGTGTTTAGTGAGAGATGAAGTTAGGATACCGCAACATGTAAATACAATCTACTCACCTCACGAAGATGGTTGGATCGTTAGAAATTGCAGAGAAGAGTTCACCGCCATTGATCTTCGCAAGCTCTTCCTGTACCTTACCATTGTTTGGGTATACGTCGATATGATACTTAGATGCAGGGTAGTGGAACCTATGTAAAGTGGTTCGAGAAGAGAAGTAGTTTGAGTGAAGAAGGTGAGTTGATCTATGATTGAGCACAAGATATGAACAAACAATATCACACGACACTTACATAGTCTTTTCAGGATTACGAAAAAGTGTTGCTACAGATCCAGCAGCTGACATATGACGACTAGCTTCAGCAAATGGGATACCACCACTCTCTCGACCTGCCGGCATATCAACACGTCCAGTAGTACATACAAAGCCTACCATCTCGCCAGATGCATCGTCTACAATTGCATACTCATTGTCAAGAGCGTAGTAGTACTTGGTAATATCAAAATACTTCTCGATATCATCCTCAAAGGTAATAGCACGCAAGGATTCCGACTTCTTGGGTGGCTGAGATGATGATAAAGTTGCTTCGATATCTTGAATATCACACAAGCCATAGATGCTGCAAGCATCAGCAGCAAACTGTTCGGCGTCTACATTACGCGATGATAGTACTTTCTTGTCTTGAAGGAGAGCATTCAAGGCGTCATCTTGCCCGGTTGACATGCTGGTATCCTCATCCTTGTAGTGAAGAGAAGATAAAGTGCGGGGGATGATACGATGTTGACTTGTAGGAGCGGTGAATCCTTGACATGCGATGAAGAGGTTTGATACCGCCAGCGGAGTCGCTAGTAGGCTAATGATTGTAGGAGATAGAATCATGATGAGCGGTTGCTTATTATTTGATGTAAGTTGGATTGGTTTTGTAAATTATGAGCTCGAAGCGTGGTGTTGTTCAATCATGTCATTCTAGGATACCGGTACAAAACTTTAGCAAGCCCTGGCATCTCACACTCCTCCTCTCATAATTCTTTTGCAACAACATTAACAACTCAACTATAGCAAATTAATACCTACAAATACCATGTGCCCTCGTAACTTCCTTCCTCACGCTCTAGCGGCTCTTCTACGTTCATCTACAAGCGCTCCATCATCGGTAGCGGCGGCGTTCTCTCTTCCCTCTTCTCATCTATCTAAACGACAAAACAACTTTAAGTTAGGATACCGCAAGTATTCGCCTCTTGATACTGATATCATTGTTGATACAACAGAGAACAACAACAATATCAGCAATCGACCTAGTTTAGAAGAGATTGAACCATGCAAGTCCTTCGATTCGTTTGGAGATATTCTACCCATCAGTAATCATCAAGAGAAGAAGAATACCTCGTTTGATACTACAACATCCAAATCAACTCAAGAGGGTACTATCTGGTCAAGTCCAACAGAGAAGAAGAAGAATGACGAGAAAGTCGTTGTTAAAGATGATGAACAACAATATGATACTGTCATCAATCTGTTTGACTTTGAGGAGAATACCGACGCCTTCGCTGCAGGTATCTCATCATTGACATGGTTCGAGGGGGATGCAAACACGGCCGTAGAAGTCATCCGTCCTAGGATTAAGGAGATCCTAACTGCCAATCCTTGGCTACTTGGATCACTTCGTGGATCGTCTCCGATGCGGCTTGAATACAATGCCAACATTGAACCAACTACGAGTGATGTTGATAAGGTATTTCAATTCTTCTCTCTCCAAGATACCTCGAGTCTTCCTGATTTGTCAGGTAAGCTCAAGTATGGAATGGACCTGACGGAGATGAATCAGGTAACACAACTCTACGATCTAGTTCTAGAACCATCCAAACATCTTGTCAATACAAACAAGCCCTTGTTCAAGATATCTCTCATCCCAGAGTCAAGTGAATTCAAACGATTTGCTTTGGTGGTATCCTTATCTCATAGGATTGCTGACGGAGCTACCTTCTACAATTTGTATCAGATGATCGATCCAATGTCTGAGATTCATGCTATAGATCCTACTCGTAAGTTGGATGTCCTTGAGAGTATTGATCATCTCACGGGCAAGAACAAAGACGAGGAAGGCATAACTGGTACATATTTCAAGCTTTTATTTGCTCGAGATAAGATGCGCTCTTTCCTCCGCAAGTCTATCGGATTATCAGAAGGGCCGACCTTTCAACAACGTACCTTCTTGCTTGATAAGGATTATATCAATCAAGTCAAGGCTCAGCATGATCCATCCGAGTGTGAGTTCAACTGTCTTTTCATCTCCACAAATGATGTTATCACTTCTACTTGTTTCAACATTGCAAAGCCAGATAAAGTTGACAAACACTTCGGAACCATGTCCATCAACTTCAAAGGAAAAGTACCCAACTTGGAAAGATATGATGCTCCAAACTATATCCATGTTGTGATTTATGGTGAAGCAGGTGAGTTATGTATCTTATGTTTGAGAATCTTTATCCTATCTGTTGTTTTGCAAATCGAATAGTACTCATCTACTTTACCGCATGCACTATCATATTCGTACGATATACACAAATATATACATATATCATAGACTACTCAAGTCCTCAAGCCATTCGTAAGTCCATTAGTGGAGAAGACTACGAGCCTATATCGGGATCTAAGGCTCGTCGTCAAGTCAACCAGGCAAGCAACTTGATGAAAGATATTCATCTCACAATCTGTACCAATTGGAGTACATTCTCACCCAAAGGCGGCTTATCACTCGGATCAAATGACAAACAGCTCATTCATTTGCCACTAAAGGATATGAGATATGCTCCTCCGAGTCTCATCTCTAACTTAACCATCTTTGCTCCTTGGTCAAATGATATCGCAGTTGCTGTTTCGGGTACTCAAGAGATGGTTGATAAGTTTGTACATCATCCAATGGTGTTACGTGAGATTTAGTTTGTGTTAGAGTTTAGTTTGTTTTAGTGAGAATTATATTAAAAGTCAGATATCTTAGGTCTATCTTTTGATGTTAGAATATTAGTCTACTAAAAGGAAAGAGAGATATAAAAGTATGATTATGTTCAATCGAAGTATCTTTGCTTTCTTATATCTGCAGGCAGCATACGCTTCTATAAGGGGATAGAAATAAGATACACTTTCATTTGCTGCGTAATAAGCAACGTTGATGATATAACAAGTCGTCTACCAACTAACAGGTACGATTTGAGATACCGTGTGTCGTAAATTTAGGATTATATGCTTTGCTTATTGTGATATGATAAGATTCGACTCAGCTGACATCAGCTTCGAGCAAAGTAGAATGCTCTAAACTTTAAATATACAACTATTGAAGGCATCCTCGAGTAGTGAACGATTCAATAGTATAAGACGGCGGCTTCCGAACCTAAGAGTAGACAACAACTTTCCAGGATACCTTGATTGGCTCGACTAAATGACATCAACTGAGGAAACGATGAAATGCTCAGTTTTGAATGGACAACTATTGATTTCGAACTAAGTCAAGGAATAGATCTCCAACGCCCCCCCACCCCCCCCACCCTGAACCTGAACCTGAGAATATTTGATGAATGAGTGAGACTAAAGGATACCGAGACTGAATGAGTTGTTGTTTTTGAGTTAGTTTACGGCCAAACGCATGGCAACGTCAATTCAATAAGTTGAGTTCTTGATATTGCATTGCTAGGACAACGATATTATAGGTATGCAGAGAGTTTTTGCAAAAGTACAGGTATTTGTGTGTTCAAGTATGTGATAAGTATTCAGAATTCAGTATAATAGGATACCGGCCCTCAACTTACTTCAGAGATAAGAACGCGTGTGACATAAAGGAACCAAGGACAACATAACAGTGAACCCACTTCAGCTAATACTTGTTGCAAATATTGGTAGTATATAATATAATGGAGACCAAGTTTAATAGAAAGAGAAGAAGACGCGGCGGCGGTGGTGGCCTGTCGACAGCTAATTTTGCAATAGCCGCCACCATTCTACTTTCTTTAACATCATTATCATGTTCAACTTTATTGAATGCTGTTTCACACGAACATATTACTGCCGATCGAATACGATTTTTAGCGATAGGTGATTGGGGTGGTCAGAGTACATATCCATACCATACTGAGGAACAAGTCGAAACTGCTCAGGGGATGGCTCGTGTTGCATCTGCTGGGAGTAGTGTTATATCATCATCGAATGAACAACAGCAAGATGATAAACGCCCAGCTGCATCATTTATCATATCACTTGGAGATAATTTTTATTGGAATGGATTTCAGGAGGGTATAGACGGGAAGATGAGATATGACGCGACTTTTGATCAGGTATATAATCATGAAGAGTTGCAAGTTCCTTGGTAAGTGATTATTTTCTTATTTTGTTGTCCAAATATATGCATCTGTTCACGACATTATCTAACACCTTACCCTATCATAAATTATTAGGTATGTAATTGCTGGTAATCACGATTACTGTGGAGATATAACGAAACAAATAGACTTTACTGAAACCAATGAACGTTGGTCATTCCCAGATTACAATCATCGAATTGTACGTGAATTCTCAGTCGATGACAATTCACCTCCCGTTACACTTGAAATAATAATGATTGATACCATTCAACTCGCAGGAAACATATGTTTCCCGGAAGATAATGGTGGAGGAGGAACAGAAGGTGGGCCGCCAACGTCATCATGGACAGCTGAAGAGTATTTTCAACCCCCTCCTGGAGTGGATGTGAATAATGCCGAGGCTGTGAATACAGCCGCCGTCACACTAGAGTGGGTGAAACAAGCTTTAAAAGAATCGAAAGCGGACTATTTAATGGTGGCAGGCCATTATCCAATATACAGTGCCTGCAGCCATGGTGGTACGCCTGAATTACTCAAGAATCTTGACCCATTTTTAAAGGAGTACGGCGTGACGGCATATTTGAGTGGCCATGAACACTGCCAGTTTCACTTTGAACATCAAGCTATGAATTACATTTTGTCAGGAGTGGGGCATAATTGTTGTTATGGCTCCAACATGAAAAGTTCACTGCCTCCTGGGGGTGAACTGAAGTACCTCCTTGCAGATGATACTGACTACTCTGGTAGTTCGGGGGTCAGGGGGGGATTCATCTCATTTGATGTTGGTAGAGAAGATATGATTCTCAATGTGCATAGAGAGAATGGGGACGTATTGCATAAGAGCAAACTTAAGCCACGAAATATTAACAAGTCTGAAAGTAAAAGACAGAATAGTGAGGGTTTGGGAGCTGAAAGTCAGCCTATAGTTGCCATAGAGTAAGCAACTAATGTTTAACAAAGATGTACCAGTAGAGCAGGTCAAATTCAGTATGTACATGTATCAGTGTTCGAAGAGAAGATAGTGAATAATTTTGTACATAAACATACCTTGACTACTTATGATACAAGTAACTATTACTTCTTATGCTAATTTACCGACCACGGGATAACCCTTCTTATGCTCAAATGTGTTCACCCAATCTTTCAAAACTTTAATCTTCTTTTCGTCGAGGTCACTAATATCTGGATTCTGAGCATCTTTTGGATCAAAGCTCATTAAAGCTAGAGCACGGGACGCATCTAATCCAGCAAATCGGTTGTATGGTCCATCTTTTCCATACATTTCGACGCCACCAAATGACACATCGAAGATTTTACCCAACGCCCCCATATATATTGGATATGTAGCATATCCTTCATGGTCTCCTGTCGGCGTATCCTGTTTTGATCCATTATACTTTGCAAGTTCTTCCTTTGATATTATTCTATCAGACGATGGTAGTTTATTGTCGGGGATTAACTTTCCTTTGATTGGATAGCATCTGTAATGCTCAAACTTTTCTAGCCAATTTTGCAACTCTGTCTTATCCCCCACGCCTAAAGTCTCACATCCATCCAAATCATCCAATAGTGATTCATCGAAACTCATTGTAGCCAAAGCTACCCCACATTCTCTACCCGCAAAGCATTCATATGGTCCACCTTTTCCACGATGAGGTGGAGAGTGAGTGCACATCAAGGATACCGATGCAACATATACATCAAATGTCATATCAATCTCACCTGGTCCATAAAAGTCACGACCTTTGGATACGTCAAAAATGGTACCTTTAACTGATAGATATACTGGTTTTGCTTCCTCTGTCTTGTCATCAACCTTGCCATCAAAGTGTCTCAATTGTTTAGTGGTGAAATTACGAAGAGGATCGGGAGTATCCTCTTCTTCCTCCTCCTCCTCCTCTACTTGTTTCGACGATCCATTTATCTGGAATCCATCATTAATCCATATATAACCGAGAATGGTAAATATAAGAAGCACAATATACTAATACGTTTAGTTAGCAATAAGTATAGATAACAATAACATGGGGAAAATAATGATGTGTGATTATGTGTATGTTTGTATGATACTTACCCCTGATGAACCCTCGATTCCAGTGATTGAATCACAATACTCTGCCATTTGCTTTGCATATTCCCTCATGATGATGGGTAGTTAGTGGTGGACGATAGAATGATGTGCGGAGGTACTACCTATGATTGTGACGGTAATATTCATTCCCTCTCTAGTGCATAATGGTCTTCTCTCTACTTAAACACCACACACATCCTCTCTTTTTGTCAAGCAATGTAGATATCTAGCAATGACTCATCGAGCTTTAATCCTTATATGAGCAGTTAATACCTTAGCGTATGAAAGGTTATTAGAAGATCTATTCTAGACTTTAGTACAGTACTATATACCGGGGTGTTTCTTGAGAGGTAGTAGAGATCCTATGAAATTGAATCATATTCATATCCTTTTGCAATAAAAACATATCATATCAAACAATTTTGTCTTTGTAATATAATTTGGATATAATACAATAAAGCCATGATATCAACGTCTAGTGCCATCCTCCTGGCAACTGCAATTGTATCTGCTTCGATGATCTCTACAACAGAATCCTTTTCATTGCAACTAATATATGCATCTTCCTACTCTACTCGACTTCGAGTATCTGCAGCTGATGACATAATAAAAGAACAAAGTACCTCTACATTCAATCATGATATTGCACAACAATTTACAATAAAAGTTTGCACATCAACTAGTTGCACAAACAAATTAAAACAGGCCGGTGTATACGATGAATATCATACATTAGGTGAAGTTTATGCACAAGCACAACATGCAAAGCTAGAGAAGTCTATGGTAATAGAAGATAGTGGCTGTCAGGGCAATTGTAGAATGGGACCATGTGTATCTATACTGCATGAAGAATACGATGGAAATATCGGTTTAGAAGGGATGACTAAAAATGAACAGTTGCAGAGAGTTTTTATGAATGTCATGACTAGTGAAGATGCTGGAAGAGTGTGGAGTTGCGTGGAGAATGCAATGACTCAAATGACAGAGGAAGCGAACAATGAAGATGATATCGAATAAGCTCAATGAAATGTGATTATGATTGAACTCTTAACCTTGGTAGTGTACGACATACAAAAAGAGAAATAATATGGTAAACAAAACGGATATGCCATTATGGCATCGGTATCAATAGAGAGAAAGAAGAGTAGAGATTTATTGGCTGTTATAAATGATATCAATCTCCGCTTAATAAAAGCTTATTCTATTCCATTGACAAGTCAACTCAACTCAAACAGCATGTTGAACAGTCGTCATCATACAATCATCAACTGGCGTAGTTTGTAATTCCGGGTACCATGATGAAACGTTTGGTGATGGTGTATGCATAATCTCCTGAGTCTCGTCAGTGTATATACGCTGATCAGGAGCTCCACACAACTCGTCGATACGATCAAGAAGGGATGGATCGTGCTGTACTCTCTCATACTTTGTCTTGTAGTGCGCCGTCCTGGCTCTATCCTTGAGAGCTGTCTGTTTGATATGGTGTAGTCCAGGCTCTTCTTCGTATATCTTCTTCCAACTTCTAGTACCGTGCTTCAACATACCCTTCATCAACAAGATCTCTGCCTCCCTAGTGAACCTTCTAGTTTTACCAACTTCCAACTCCTGCTTGTTCGTTTTTGGGCGTCCTCTCTTTCTCTGTTTAGTACGAGATGGTTGTTGTTGATGTGTGTTGGTGGCTAGCTGGTTGTTAGTCACGGGCACAGGATCAATATTCACGTCTGGAGCATTATCAAATACAGATGTATCATTATCAGGAGTCATTCTTCTCAACAATTGTAGAGAGATTTCAAAGTCTTCTTCTGTTACGACTAGACTTGCATCTTGGTTTGTTGTTTGAGCCGACGTTTCGCCTTGTTGGCTGCCCCAAGCTAGTACTGGTGCTGGTTGACGGTAGTCCAATGGTTGGTAAGCATCTTCTTCGTAACTTACAACATTTGTGATTGGATTATCGGCAGCATCAGTTGGAGCTGCTGCTTCTACGTCTTGTCGTTGTTGACTTGTTCGTTTGGGTTGTCTTGGCCGTTTGCCAGCAGCTACACTCTGGTTCTGTTGATGCTTTTCAACAATTGCATTCAACTTGTCAACCACAACTTGCAATTCAGGACCACTTGTGCCATTGAATGACTCGTCATGCATCCTCTTCCATAGCTTGGTAAAGAATACACCAGTAGCACCGGGAGCCTTACTCTTTGCTTGTGACTTGTGCTTACTCTTTGCTGCCTTTAGTGCACGAGCCACAGATGCTGGTGTCTTGGAACAAGTAGTAAAGTGACTGTGCAATGTCGGCGTACAGCCACCAAGATTCTTTACAGATGATGGGAAGCACGAGCCTCGTTGATTTCCACCACAATGTGTACATCTCATGCCAGGAAATCCAACACTGTGAACAGTGCTCTTTCGTTTCTTGGCTTGCATTTCAGACTGAGTCATTTTGCCACCCTTTGTTTGTGCAAAGAGTAGTACGTAATAGTCGGTCAAGTGTTCAAAGTCTTCTGGCAAGATGAAGTAGCCACCATTCTTGGATGATGTTGAGAAGGTTAAGGATGATGTAGGCTTTGTTAGTGTGGTATTAGTAGACGAGGACGACGACGTAACTTCAGTCAAGGGTTGGTCGTTGCCGTCATCTCCTTCATCATGACTTCTCTTACGTTTCTTGAGTGGTAGATTACCTTCTCCTTGTTCAGTCTTGTCATTATTAGTATCATCATTGTCATCTTGTTTGCCACCTAGAGTGTGAGTCGAGCTTTTAGCGTGGTCATTGCCTGCTTTGTTGATACTCGAATGTAAACGTTGAGTAATCATGGATATTGTCATGAGGGTTGATTTGCGGGGAGTATTCGTATAATTGTGTTTATTGTGCGTCTTCTTTGGAGATGCTGTACTGTGTTTGTGTGTTGATCTAATGAGCTTTGTACCTTAAGAATGAGAGGTACGTAGAGGTATGTAAGACTGACAAAAGTTAAATCGTGCATGATGAACTCATCCCGTAAGTATGTGCACACAATCTTTTTACTATTATTGATACAACGCATACCTTACTTAATCATTGCCTCATTGTTAAATTATACATTTACAATCAACATGACTGATACAAAGAAAGCCAAGAGACAGAAGACAAGTGCTCAGGCAAAACCACCAAAGGTAAGATATGCATATGATATGCACAAATTAGGATGTTTGTTAGAGTATTGTGTTCCTTACTCAAGTCTTTCTTATCTCCCTTTAGCCATCTAAACTCGCTCAACGTACCAAGACTATTGCAAGTACAGGCAAAATCACTAACAAGAAGTTGAATGATATTACTGATGACATTTCTGCCAATGCTCGCTGGGCTTCGGAAAATAAAGACTTGAAAGTGTTGACTGATGCAACTGAAGCGTTCAGTAATCTTTGCGATGGATATAGTAATCAGGATTCTACAGCATGGGCATTCTTCTCAGGAGAAGAAGACGATATTGGTGAATTGACAGGTGGTGGTGTCGCTAGGGCTTGGCAAGACTTGACCAAGGAGGGTTTGGTAACAAAGGATGTAGTTGATAGTCTAGTAATGGATTATGGAGACTTTAGTTGTTATGAGGAGCTCTTCAAGGAGTGGACAAAGAAGGGATTGATGGGATTGATGGAAGATTAGAAGTTCTATTAGTACATGCACCACTATCGGATCTGCTGTGTTGTCGTGCTGATTGTTTATCCGCTCAATGTGCTCTCACTTGCAAGAGGTAGATACAAGTGTTAGCACTTACTACTTGCACCATTGTTGCCTTGTAATTCTTTATTGTTAAGTAGTCTTTATATCGCGTAGCTTTTGCTGGAGGAAAGCAGCTACCTCATTGGCTTTAGCACGTTTGGTAGGATCGAATACCCAACACATATCGATTGCATCTCGGAACGCAACATCTACTGGATGCGTACTTTTCAATATATCATCACGAATTTTGGGTCTTTCTCCTCTCCTTATTGCTCGTTGTGCGTCTTTCATACTAGTGTCGTGCCAAACCTCGTTGCCTGTCAACATTTCATACAATAAACTACCCACAGCATACATATCAATGGCAGATGATTGAGGCAAGTATTCGTATTCTTCTGGTGATCGGAATGCTGCATCATTCTTCCCGATTGTGTAAGTGCAAGCAGTATCGGGAGCAGTGGAGTTTCTTCTTATAAATCGGCCTCTATTGAAATCACCCAGCTTCATTTGTCCATTTAAAAAGAGGTATTGCTGACCTTTCAAGTCGCCGTGAGCCACTGCTGATAATCCCTTTGATCCTTCTCCGTCTATGTCGTGTACTGCAGCTAAGCCGGCTGCCATCTCATACGCAAGTTGCAGTCGTTGCTCGTCTGTCAATTGTATTTTTCCTCTTCTCCAATCTCTTAAATGAGAAGACAGTGTACCTCCACCAGCGTATGGTGTTAGCACATCAAAACCACAGAATCCATATGTGGCCAATACATATGGAGACTTTGTCAATCGTTCTAGAATAAGCCCATCTCTCCGGACTCTGTCATAGTTACGATCTGTATACTCTGTGCCATATTGTAGAATTTTCATTGCAAGGTCTGGATCATCTTTCTTATCTTTCTCATCCAGATAGAATATATCATTATATCCACCAGAAGTGTAATATTCAAATTCATCAGTCAGTGACTTTCCATAAAAGTCTAACTCATGAAACTAAGAGTAATATAAGTTATTAGATGATACATATGAATATGTATCGTATGCATGAGAATGGTAAACAAAATAGACTTACCAAATTGCAATTAGGGAAGGAAGTTTCTTGCCATGGTTGCATCGGTACACACTCCCCTTCATACAATGGATCTCTATAACTATAATCGTCTGAATCTAATAGACGCTTCTGTTCTTTCAATTCCTTTTTGCTTACATGTATGGTACGTTTTTCACGATCATCTGATGATCCTCGTAAATTGTATGATTCAGCGTGAAGCTCTCCTTGTAAAGTTATTATTCTTGGAAACTTTGAACTATGTGTAGATGTGGTGACTGTACTACTTATATCGTTGTAATATGCCCTTGGTTGTGTGAATATATCTGTAATATCATTATCACTTGCATCTTCATCTTTAGATTGAGTTAATACCTCTTCATCTTGTAATTGAATTGACAGTGCTTCTACATCCTCAACAGATTTTTCCCTTGCATCATCCTCAATGTTAATATCATTGTCGCTTTTATCTTCATCTTGTGATTGAGTTGACAGTGCATTTTCACTTATATTATTCTCTGCGGTCTCAGATACAATTGATTCTTCTTTCTTATTGATTTCATTATCAGTAAGAGTATCAACATCGTCATCGCCGTCATCATTCTCTCCATTAGTGGATGGAGTTATATCATCGTTTGTATTATCATTCCTCATTATGTCATTGGAGATAGAATCAATAATTTGCTCCTCGGCAGCAGTACCATCTGATACTGAAGTATCTATATAAGGAGAAGTGCGCGGAACAAATGCAGAATCATATGCTTGATTTTGCTGTGTTATTGATGCATATCGCATACCTATCCAGACACCTGTAATTGATAAAGTTGTAACTGTAAAAAGGGCCAATAGTATACCGATTTTCTTTTGCCATGATGATTGTGGTTTATGATGTTGTTTTTTCTGCTGCTGCTGCCTCCGACGATGAAGAAGCTTCTTCTTGTAATTAGGAGGAGTAGAATTGACTGGAGAATTCTCAGGGATTGCATACATCTTACTATCCAATACCTAGCAATCGTTATTGCAACGAAATTTTAGTATGAGAAGAAAAAGAATCGAAGTGTTGAGAAAAGATACCAAGAGGGGTATCCTACAGTTAAGTATGTATGAGACTCCATAATATGTAGCAGACTAGAAGTGTGGTCTTCTAGAGGAATTTGTTTATATTATATGGAAATATTCTAAGAAATAGCGTATCATCATAACAAACCAAGAGTCTTCGTCTTCTTTTCCTTCAATATTCGATCTCTGACATGATAGATTGACTGACGATACAACCTCCAACGATCCAGTTGCGCGAGCATCTAATCGCTTTGGATTTGGTAATACTGAAAGAAAGCGCTTCAAAGTATAATTGCTCACATTCTTGTTAATCTCAAATGATAGCATGTGTTCTTTGTTGTATGTACTACTATCCATAGTTTGAAGGTGCCCCAAATCATGTATATCAATTGGTTTCATCATATTCGATACTCCACCTTCCAAATCTATATCATCCTTAATCCATATTAAGAATGAGAATAATACCTCAATTGCCTCTCGGGCATATGCAAGTTCATCACTCTCATTCTCGTTGTGTTTACCAATACACGATCGACATGACTCTGTTAATACTGATCCATTGAAAGTCCATCTAACAATGTATGCTGGGTCAAAACGTTTACTATCTGGCTTTGGATTTATTTGCAAATCAATGAATTTATATAAACCGGCCAAAAAGGAATGTGAGCCAACGTTTCCTTTATACTTGCTCACAAACTTTTGTATTATGGATATTGTATGTTGTATATTTTCTATTTGTGTAAGTCGCGGTATCTCCTCCTCTTCTTCAAGAGACGATGAACTCCTAGTAGATAGTAGTTCAAATAATGAATTTTGACGATGTAAACTTGATATTTGATGTGCTCGTTGACGCATGGAATCTCGCATTTGATTATATATTTGCAATAAACTTGGCGTATCATTATATCTTATACCACTACTCGAAGACTCTATAAATTGATTTATATCCAACAATCCACACTCGAGTAGTATTTCATGATATTGTTTTGATATTATAGTATGTTCTTGTTTTAGATTTGCAATTGAACTCACTATTGCGTCATTATTATCACTATGTTGGTGTTTCATAGAGTGGATTGCGTTAATCCGATCTAACGTTTCTATCAATATCTTCCCAACAGCCTGATTCTTCTTCTTATCATTAGAAGTATTATTATATGTATCATCATCGGCCTTCTTCTCTCTATTTATTATTGATGATGTAGACGAGTTGAGTATCAAACTGGAGCTATAGAACATAAGACAGTAATGACCAAATTTTGATATGCATTCATCATCTTCTTCATTCTTCATGTTTGTTGTGGTTTATCTGCTACTACTATTATTATTGCCTTTGTTTAAGTCCGTGTTTAAGTGCACTATTGATGGTCACATGAATTGCTTAATGAGTCCCATCTGGGTCCCGGAAAATGGCTAACTTATACTTTAAGCAGCTTCCAGAAAATAAAAAAACTCAAAAAAGTGGCCGGCCATTACCATCCAGGACTAAGTCCTGTGTGGTAATGGCCGGCCACTTTTTCCATTTTTTCATTTTTGCGACCTGTGGTTAAAGTATAAGTTGGCATTTTTTACTTTATTATAATTGGGAGTCTTTTGGATACCTAAGCAATTCATGTGGTGGTGTGACAATAGGATACCGATCGGTAATAGGTACGCACAAATGAAAATAAAAATTCCCAACAGTTCCCAAATAAACTTTATGTCAACGAATACTGATGACATAATAAACACCAAGCCACCAACCTACTGCTACTAAATCAAGTATGGCAACAAGCGCAGAAGAAGCCGCCCTCCTTTTTTCATTAAGGGACGGATCGTCAAATAATACCAGCCCGGTTGAACGCGAGGATGATACCATTGTTGATGCCATTGTAAAAAAACATATCGAGAATAACAGAACTGCCTCATCATCAAATTCCTCGGATGATGATAAACTGTTGCAGGCATCATCAACTCCGGCTTTGCCTCCATTGGAAGGATCACCTGCAGGTGCTCCGGCGGATAATACCACCAAGGTGGCGCCTGATCCTGTTAAAAGACAAAGACCAAAAGACCCCAGGAACGTCCGCGTTTGTATTGTTTTATTATGTGAATTCGTGTGTTCCATATGAAGTCTTGGTGATTTGGCTACTTCATTTGTCCCTCCATTGCATTCATTTGCTTGCCCTTGCAACCCACATGTACTAACATATGCTATGTTTACCTATCCTCGTCTTCATAAACTGTCAAACGCGCATCTTCCAGACGTGACACGTCTGTTCCTTTTGATGGTAAGCTCTACCTATATATTATTAATATGATTGGTTTATTATCCT
>Ga0214481_100492_pt1 | contig 20032 bp, 12 predicted proteins | sample M1_20Mar14CPVII9_4_FD_165057 | JGI IMG/M metagenome (GOLD analysis project Ga0214481, IMG submission 165057) | Marine eukaryotic communities from Monterey Bay, California, United States - M1_20Mar14CPVII9sort6BwellG10 | ecosystem: Environmental > Aquatic > Marine > Unclassified | place: USA...
CAATAGCATCAAAGCCACCACCACCGAATCCAGCGGATAACTTTGTAGAATTTCGTAACCAATCAGCATCAGTCATTACACTCACATCATCATTAGTACCAGCGTTTAGGACCGAGCCTATACGTTCATTACCTTGATCCATAGGTACTTGACTATACGATACAATGTGAAAATTTGTGACCTTTGTAGTGTTAGCTTTGCAATTTATATCACGCCTTTAATTTGTAATAATAATCAACGTATGATGGCTGACTACTACTTCCTGCGGTTCTGTTCTTCTTCTATCGACCAAAGAGAGAGCTTGCCATATCACGGCGATCCGGTTGTACCTAGAACTGCTTTATTTCACCGCCAGCAAAATGATACAAATGACTCCGTCCCGTGACACCAATAAAAGATACCGCAATGTCACATGCATACAGACAACCACAAACTGATATGTACTCGTTCTCGTAACCCCTGGTTCTCATAAGAGTTATATTGAATCAATCAAATACTTGCTAAGCGTCTTCTCTCCAGCAATGGGTATCAATTCATATGTACAAGCAAAAGTTAAGTGGTATCTTGAGGGGAGATACAAATAAAGCGAGTGAGGGGATTCGTTTGTGGCTGGGGAGCGAGATGAATTGAGGTAAGATAAAGTTACATCTAAATCTAGTTATCTCATATGATGTATAAACGTCGGGACACCCAAAGATGATTAGACTTAGATATAGAGGTATAGATAGTAGATACACCTCGAAGATCTCCAAGTATCCTCTCTTCTCAATTATCATCTTCCTCCTTTCCCTCTGCCCTGCTCCCTTGCCTCACATTCCTTCCTACCCCTTCTTCTGGGATCTTTCAAGTTGTTTATACTTGATCAATGTTGCAGCATCTACATCGACATCTCTCTTCTCATTTTGATGTTGAGGGGGGGATATGAGAGTAGACAGTGCTACCTTGTCTTTGATTGATGAAACTTGAGCATTCGTTTCTGACTGAAGAGATGATAGACGTGACTTCATCTTTTGAAGAACATCACTGATTAGAGGTCCTTCTTCTTCTGGGGATGTGAAAGACCATTGAGGTGTTGTAGACGAAGGTATTGGTACATTGTGAAATCCCGCTGCACGAAGTTGAATGAATGTACGTTGATCAAGTGTCAAGGCGGATACATCCACTCTTGAACCATCATCATCTTGAGAGGTCGTTGGGGGTGATGACTTGATCTTGTTGGGACTACTTCGTTCTTCTGAATAGGATGGAAGGTTGGCAATGTCATCATCACCATCATCATCTTCACTGCCACTCCCGTCATCTACCTCGACCAATAAGGATTGCAAACGATCAAACAAGGGGGCTTCTTCTTCTTCTTCTTCCTTGGTCTTCTTCTTGGTGGTAGTCGACGACGAAACCTTCTCCATTGTACCCCAACTATCACGATCAAACAATTCATCATTCCGTCCAACATCTACTACATCCTCCTCTGAAGGCTCAACAATACCCTCCATTCCATACTGTACATTAGCATTACGTATAGTATCAAAGTAATTTGTTTTATTCATATAATTCCATAATCCGATAGTATTACAGGAATCTGGGACAATATCGACATCTTCTTCAACTATAGATTGTAATTCTTTAATTTGATCATCAATCTCTTTCATCTTTGTGGAAGATGACTCGTATGACTTGCCACTAGTAGTAGTACGTGCCTTCTCAAGACGTTGTAATGATGTTGAAATTTCATTAGCAAGTATAGTACGCTTATCAGATGGTAATGTCTTGGGATTTAATATATGATCGTAAAGTGTATGTTGTAATCGTTGTTGTTCCTGTGAATAAACATCTGATTCATTATAGATTGGTGGTTTACGAGTAGGAGGAATAATAGGCGTCTTCTTGATCCTCTTGATCTTCTTGGGACTTGGTGTAGCCGTCTTCTTTGATGGTGAGGCTGCTGCTGCTGAAGTATTACTCTTGTCTTTAGTCTTGCGTTTACGCTTCTTAACTTCCTTCTTCTTACCTGGTTCCTTGGTATTGGTATTATTGGTCAACGACGATATCTCTGATCCTCCCATCCTTTGTTCCTTGACAATCTTTTCAATCTCAGCCAACGAAGAAGCAAATGATACAGCCTTGTCTGTAGTAGACTTTTTACCACCACTTTCATCCTTGTTACTCTTTCTCCTCTTTCTCTTATTATTACTATCACCTCCACCGCCACTACTGGTGGTACCTGCTGTTGTTGTTGTTGACAATAAATCAAATCGACATAATTCATTAGCAACAATCCTCATAGTATCAACATCGACTAATGATAAGTCAGGCTTGGGTATATTCGGCACCATTGGATGAGATGGCATAATTGATAATGCACTAGGAGGTGGCGGTATTCCACCATGTACATTCTGTTTTCCGCCACCAGTAGTACTACCCAAGGCTTTACTTTTTAATACCAATTCAGCATTCTTACGAGCAATTTTCCAATTTAGTGGACACCATAGCCTTGCTACCAATTTACCACTACTTCCACCACCACCACTAGTGCTACCCTTGACAATACTCCCATTAACCCTAACCTTGACCTTAACACTCATCACAGGTGTTAAATTTGGTCCACCATGTGTATATTCCTCATCATTCGATTGTAGTATGTAGGTTGTACCATCATTACCGGTAACTACCTGTGGTTGTTTACTATTAGTATTAGATTCATTTGATGGTGGTGGTAATGCATATCGATTATTGCATATCTTTTTATATTCCTTCATTTGTTGCTGTTGTTGTTGCTGTTGCTGTTGTTGAGCCTGTTGTTGTTGTTGCTGATGATGTTGCTGATGATGATGTTTCAATGACTGTTGATAATGTAACTTTTGTATCATTAAATTCCGTTCATTTAATAATGTATATCGATCATTCATATTAACTAATTTAATCACCTCTTCTATCTCCTTTCTACTTGTTGTTGTTGTTTCTTTTCCCTTTCCCTTTCCTCCCTTCTTCTTACTAGTACCAAATATATCAGTAGTATGTTGACTCAATGTAGTATGATTTAATATGTACGATTCCATATTAATTAAATTTTGACGTAGAAATGAACTTTGTTTGATATGTTGTGTATATAATTTTGATAATTCAGTTATTAATTGTGTTTTGTCTTCGTTCATTACTTGTTGTTGTTTACTTCCTTGTCGTTCATAACGTTTGTTACGGCCTTGTTGATCTTTGGCTTTCGTATTCTTCTTTAACTTACTGCTACCCTCATTTGATGATAACTGGTTACTAACACTTTGTGTAACATTACTCAATGATGATAATAGCTTATCACTACACGGTCCTCCTAAATTTGTACTATTTGGTAATGCACCAATATGCTTATCAAATAATGTATATAACGGTGACTTCATTTCATCACCTTTATTAACTTTAGTGTCTTCCCCGCCCCTTCCTTCATCGTCACTACGGTCATACGACTGAGTAGAATTAACAGCCAACTTATGTAACATTGGATAAACTTTATTCACACTCTTTTCTTTCTCAACTTGCTGTGGTAAACTATTATTACTATTGGAATTTGAAGTTAAATAGGGATAAAAGTTAGTTTGTGAATAATTAATACCATAATCTGTTAATGATGATTGTATTATTTGTAACTGATTAATTGCCGCTTGTTTTGTTTTTTGTTGTTGTTGAAGTTGGTTTTGGTAGGCAATTTGTTGCTGTTGTTGACGGAGCTGTTGTTCACGGAGGAGTTGGAGTTGTTGAATTTGTTGTGGAGTTGGTCCACCGCCGCCGGCAGTATTAGGTTGTTGTGAATTAGTGGAGGGTTGACCGGAGTGTATAACTCTTGGCATTTCTTGTATACTAACTCGTCGATTCTGCTTGTCAACCACTCCCATATTATTATTACTACCACTTGCCTGCTTACTACTACTCTTTCGACGTGACTGTTTCTGACTACCATCATACCTAGTATTATTACCATAATAATACTGTTGCTGTATTTCACTATTAGTAGTATCATCATCATCACCATCTGAACTGGTAGTACCGGATGAATCAATATACTTTTTCGATTTACGACGCGTACGTTTGGCATTGGTGGGTAATATAGCATCAGATAATAAGGAATTCAATTCTGATTTTGATACATTAGCTGTTGGTGATGATGATTTATTGTTAGTGGTAGGGTTGGAGGTTTGATGTGGATTGGAACGTGCTGTACGTGATGCTCTACGTTTTTTAATTGTTGGTGATATTGTAGTGTTATTGTTGTTATTGTGGTGATTATAACCACTCAGCTGTTGCTGATGTTGTTGATGCTGTCCATCACCAAAATCGAATGCATCCATTAATCCACCACCACCACCATTGTTATTGTTAATATTATTATTATTATTAGTATCAGCATTATTATCACCCTCGAATATATCACCCAAATCTAAATCAATCTCCCCTTCGAGGAAGAGAGCATCGTCTAAATCTAAGTCATCCATTATTGTGGTGTGGTATTGATGATGCGGGCGGCACCGCAATACGTATAGAGAGATAAGAGTAATGAAGGAGGCCAGTACTACAAACCTTAACAAACAAACCTTCAATAGTTCTACAGTCCTCTATCTACTGTCTACAATTCACAAATTTACTTCAAAGGATACATACCCTGGTGAATAATACCAACGCTATCAACTAACTTCTATTCAAAGTGCATTAAAAACGACTAGTAAGATGGTAAGTTTGTGAGAGTATTGGGTCTGATAATTGCAGCATGTGTACTGCATGATTGGTGGCGGTCTTCTGAGGATGATAGCTTTCCAAAGAAGGAGTTTATACCCGCCCTATGACATGAAAAACTACTGTCATTTATTTGTCACGAGTTTCTGGTGTTTTGCTTGCTATTGCAATTATGGTTACCTAAGAGGATGGAGATAAATATATTATATAGGCATTATGGACGTTGTTGCTACTATTGCAAGTATAATCTACTAGATATGACCATGATATTTTCTGTACTGCTTGTCGCAACTACGACTTTAGCACTGGCTAATGCAGCACAAACACATGATATGTTCAAAGCATTAACATGTAATCAAAACATACTACAACAAGAATGTATACCTTGGTCATCCTACTTCGATAGTAGTAATACATCATTATTTGAATATACAAATAAAGTTATTGTTCCCTGTGGTGAATGTATCATATTAGATCCACTCTCGGAGGAATATCATAGTAGTAATATTGAATACATCATGTATGATGGCTTATCGATACAAGGTCGTTTGTTAATACCAAATGTAGGTAATTCAAACTCAAACAAAATCAAATTATTAACAAAGAGTATTGAAGTGGAGGGTATATTATCAATATATGAAGGTTCCGATGCAGAACAAACAGATAATGGAGAACCGATTACTGGAGAAGTAAATTTGGAAATACATCTCTTTGGTGCTGAAGACGGTGAGCGATATCTTTTACCACATGAAGAGAATAGTCATGTCTGTTCACAAGATGTTGGATGTAAGATTGGTAAACTACCCTTTGCTGTAGCCGGGGGTTTGTTAGATATACATGCCATGCCAAAAATAGATGGAGGAGGAAGAGATTGCCCAACGTGGACTGACCTGTTAGAAGTATCAAATGGTGGTGCACCAACTCCTGAGGAATACCCAAGAGCACCATCTTTCCCAATCGGTTGTTCTAATACTACTACTTCCAGTATAGTATCATTTAATAGTCAATCTTCAGATTGGTTAGACTTTTGGGACGTGTCAGGGTCATCTCTCCCTACATTGGAGATTGATGAATTAGATAGTTCATTACTCATCAAGGGAAGAACGAAGTCAACTCAGGGCATTCGTGTCAAGATCTCAGAATCATCATCTCCTTGTCAACAACTTCAAGCTGATGTTCCATATCTAGTTTCAGCCAAGATTAAGGTCACGGCAATGGATGGTTATGGTCCATCGTCATGTCAAACTAATGGAAAATGCCTCTATATGCAATTACAAAAGGTTGGACGATACAACAAGAGTGTTTATCGGACTATATCACTATCTAAATACTGGCCCAAGACCTCAGATGGTGAATACTTTATTCTCCGGACTGTATTGTAAGTTTATTATATTCTTATCGAACATAATATGTGCATATGATGTGCTCATCTCACATACCTGTCTCGTCTCTTCTACACATATAGTGAACTATCCCAAGCAGAAGTGAATGATGTAGAGACATATAATGGTTCATTCTACCTCCTATTGATGGGAGCACCTGCTCCTGGATATGACATCAATATTCAAGCGATGGAAGTAATCATGGCAACTCAAAAGTTATATCCAGATCCACAAAATGTATGTCAGAACCTGATTTCAAATGGTGACTTTGAAAGTGGAGAGTACTATCCTTGGAAACCACGATCGGGCGGGTCCTTCTTGATCAAGGAAGAGGATGGGAATAAGTATTTGCGTCATGCGGGACGTACTTCCGTTTATCCTGGACTTGAACAAACAATCACAGGAGGCTGTCTTGAACAAGATTTGCTTTATGAATTCTCAATGAAGGTTCGAGTTGATACATCTGCGGGAGGATCATTAGTTCTCAAGCTTGCCATTACAAGTCCATCTGGATCGGTCAAGTATCGAGACTTTCTCCGAGCATCAAAGCAATATGGTACTGACGGATGGGTAACACTGACCAAGACTTTTTCAGTAACAGAAGAGATGGCCACAGCCACAGATGTCAAGTTAATTACAATGGTAGGTGAAGGATCAACGGCTAATACTGTTGATTACGACGATATCAAGATTCTATTCAAACGAGGGGTAGGCCAAGAGCTACTTGTGGATAACCCAGATATTGGGCCAGGGGGCTGAGCTTTTGATTACCCCAAGCACAAACCAGTACACGGACTCATCTGTTGTGAATATTGCTCATGTGTCAAGTAGACTATATCAAGGCAAAGAGGTGGGTGTTATTAGCTTTGAAGGAGATGCGGGATTTCATCCGGCATATTATGATCAAAACCCTCTCTCAAGAGCAGAGGTTGCTCTACTCTCCCGAAATGTTATGGTAACAGCAACACCTGACCCATCAAACGAACTTCACGGGGGGCACCTTATCATACTACATACACCTAATGTACAGCAACACCTCGAAGGAGTACAATTTAAACAAATGGGACAACAGGGCAATCTCGGAAGGTATCCTATCCACTTTCATCTTTCTCACAATGTCTCGGGAAGTACTGTAAAGGCAAACTCAATCATTGAATCTAATCAAAGATGCATAGTTATTCATGGCTCAAATGAAGTGCTCATAGAATCAAATGTAGCATACAACACCAAAGGTAAGAAGGGCTCCAGTTTATATCTTTTATTGTGCTATACCCCACGCTCATATATTGTTTTGTCTTGTTGTACTCTTTAGGACACTGTTTCATGACAGAAGATGGAAATGAGTTTGGAAATGTGTTCCAGTACAATCTAGGAGCATCGATTCTTCCCGTGGAGAAAGCCAATCTACTATCAAGCGTAGACTCAGATCACAATCCTTCGACATATTGGATGCCATCCCCTCGCAACTCTCTGATTGGTAATGTTGCCGCAGGCAGTAAAGGTTCAGGTTATTGGTTTGAGGTTGAAGGCTTCTTTCGTGGTGCATCTAAAAATGCCCCAGAAGTAGTAGATGGTAGTCTTCCATTGCCATCCAGGCAAGACTTGGCACCGTACTTGTTTGACAGTAATAAAGCACATTCAAATGAAGGCGATGGTATGCAGACCTATCCTTCTGGTGGTTGGAAGCCTCCTAATGAGGCCATCTTCTCTAATTTCGTTTCATACCGTAACAGAGGAGCTGGAGCATTCAGTCACAATGGATTGAACCAGACTTTTCTAGGAGGATACTATGCTGATAACCAACGCCATGGCATTGATATTGATAGATCCTATGAAGGTAGGATTGAGGATGTAACCGTTGTTGGTTACAGTGCCGAGTACGAAGCTCTCGTTCAGTCACCATCCAACGAACAAGGTATTCAAGCTCTCTCTTCGTGTGGCTATGACAACTACATTCAGCGAGGGATCCAACTCCATGCTGCCAAAATGGGCGGTAAGAATATGGGTTACCAACTATCAAATGTTACATTCGAGCGCTTTAGATTATCCACAGGCTGCTTGGACATGGCTGCTATTGATGTTGATTCTCGAGAAGACTCGGGATACTTTGATCCCCGAGCAAGTATATCAAACATCAAGTACAATGATATTGAGGAACAATCTCAGATCAACCTGTGCGACTCTCAAGAAGCAGGTGTCGACTATATTCACATCGTTTCTGATGGTGGGTATATTGTCTCAGACAACCCTCTCTGGACAACGTTTCCTCAAGAGTGCTCGCCCCTGGCTGGTGGAGAAGCATGTGCTCAGTTCTGCTCTAACTCTTGTGTACGATCTTTAAAGATATCTGTTCCGTCTGCCAGTACACCTTCTTTGACGGTATTGAATCTAGTGGACACATCTACAAACAAATCTATTCAAGTATCAGGGCATTGGGAATCACACATGAATAGTCACTCTGAGTTCTACATGCTGAGTGCTCACTACCGACTGTATCTTCCAGTTGGTGGTAGCTATGTGGCTTCGTTCTCTGACTCGGAAACTGGAACGGGTATTTGGCCTCAGTATGTGGACACGATTTATGAAGATACAAACCCAGATGGATGCGATGGAGTGCCATTAAATTACGTCTATGACGGAAGTAATGATCCAAAGTCTTGTGATGAGCTCATACAAACTGGTGTCGGGGCTTGGCTTCACTCAGGTGGAGGTGTCTACAACATTTCAGATGTTGATGGTACATGGTATCTTGAAAACAAAGACCGAGATTCCTGGGCGAATGGGCTTGTAACATATCTCGATACAAGATGTTTTGATGTTGGAGCTGTTTATCACTTTACAGCACAAGTTATGCTCACAGACGAAGACGGCAATTCTCTCGATTGTGATCCAGAGGAAAGGAAGTGTCCTGTCGTCAGAATGAACAGCTCAGGAGGACCCCCTGAAACAACCACAAAGTACAATGAGTTCTTTACTTTCACTGAGTGGTCATCTAATAATTGGAATACAATTGATGCAACAATTACAATATCGGAAGAGGAAGCTGAGAAGACAAAGAGTATGCTTCATATTTATGGTGCAAGCGATGCTTGGTCTTTACGAATCAAGGACATATCACTGAAGAAGATCAACTAGGAGAGAGAGAGACTAGTATTGTAGTTGTAGGCTAAGAGTAAGAGAGAAGTAAGATAGAGAAGTATAGGACGTAGTGAGTACTTAATAGCTAGGCTCTGCATTAACATAAATGGGGGGACCTTCCAATATATTACTTGATCAGTCTCGAAGAAGTGCAAGCAGCTCACCACTTACTCGATCGATTCTTGATAAGAACAGATTAGGTCTTGGCTTCATAAAGTGAAAAGATAGATGTATTTGTGTTCAACTTGTTCTCTAGATTCACATTAACCCCTCTTCCTCTTACCTCTAACTACACTTCCCATCTTTTTCACCGCGTTGCTCCTATTCTTCTTTGTATAATCCTTTGCATTAAGAGGAACATATGCATATGGTTCATACTGTTGACCCTTCTTCTTAACATCACCACCAGCCTTCTTCGATTTATATGCCCCACCAATTGAGCCAGCAGAATCATTCTTTGCCTTTTGTTTCTTCCCAACTCTCTCCGCCTTGGCTAGTTTGACACTTTCAAGCTTGGAGATTCGACGACGCTTTCCGCCCCCACCACCAGCTTTAAGCTCACGATTTTCGTCATCATCAGATTCATAGTGTTCCGCATTACCGCCGCCGTCTTGATGAGTATCGCCATGTTTTGGCATTCCATCACTAATAACAATCCTACCCTGGTTGTCAAAATGCATATCATCCATGCCATCATCTTCTTCATCATCACTAAAGTCTCTCCTGTCCATATCAACATCTGCAAAGCGCACACTACGAGCCATCTTGGAGGCATCAAGCATGTCGAGGATTTCTCCATTTAGCTCTGCCTTGATACGAGGGCCCTTGTTGCCCTTAGCACTTTTGCCTGTCATGGCAGACATGGCTCCACTAAGAACACTCTTATTCTTGATACTTCGATCCATAGCTGAGCGTTTTGTAACCTTGCCACTCATGTTTGTCATTCTTGTAAATCCAGTGACACCTGTCATGAACGTTCGTCCATCATCTGAATCATCTTCATCTGACTCCATCATATCATCAAAGTCTTGATTAGCAACAGACCTCCCATCCTGTACACCAGCAGCCTTTCTACGCGCCGCACGTTCAGAGAGTTTACGCATATGAGTGATTAGACGAGTATGCTCTTCGGGCACTAATGGTGCAATGACATCATATCCATACACCCGAACAAGCTTCTTCAATATAATCTTGATCTTGGCTCGGAACCTATCCCTGCCTTTGTTGTACTTGAGGATACCTCCAACTACCTCGGGTAGAAGTGGTTGGAGTTGCTCTGAAGTCATGGCTGCTACGCTTACCCTGACGAAGCTACATTTATGATGTTGTGAAAGGAAAGGAAAAGGTAAGAAGTGTTTGAGTAAGATGACAAATCAACACGGAATCTATTCACAGGTACCGCAATACAACTTACCCAATCACACTCTTGCTAACCTCCCGAGACGAATCATCAAACAATACCGAAACTGTTTGCAGCACACTCGGCAACAACTCTTGTACCACCTCGTCGTCTCTTGCATATTCAAATGTAAGTCTTGATAATGCCATGACAGCTGCACTTCGCATGTGAGTAGTCTGTGCACCAAGTGCCGCCAGTACAATACTAAAATAATCAGTCATATCATCACGAGATACGGCCATGGCCAAGAGAAGTTGATATGCCGCCTCACGAGTTTTAGAATTGGAATCCTTCAAGCAAAGTAAAACCTCGCCCATAATCTTGGGTATGACAGCCATGTGATCAACATTCGTCGAGTCAAACCCCTCGACAATGTGTGTCATGCATTTGAGCCTCATGTGCCGTGCGGAGACTTGACATGTTACCAAACTCTCTACCATCAAGTCAATCATTTCACCTAAACGCTCGGGGGAGGTAACAAAGTCCTTGTGTCGTTCGCAAATCTCTGCCAACACCTTGTATGCTCGCTTTTGTACCTTGGGATCATGTTCGTCACTTCGAACTAATGGACGAACGGCACGATATAGAAGGGATAGACTGGTATCATCAAGTGAACCAGAAGCAACGAGAGCTTGGCCTAAACCTAGAAGAGATGATATGCTTGCATTTGCTACATTCTTGGCGGCCTTGTCATTCGATGACGCTTCGGCAATCTCGGTAGTAGCCAAAAGTAGTCGTTGAATAACCTTCTTGAATAGTGTTTGTAAGAATTCACGAGGACAGATTTGTGCAAGTTGGCCAATGGCATCTGTAACAGCCTCGACAAGATGCATATTCTGCTGACTATTCTTTTCTTTCTTCTTTGTGTCGTCGTCAATGTCCATGCCTTCATCATCATCTTCTTGGCTCGATGTCAAAGAGGACTTGTTCAAGGTATCAACCAACTTGAATAGGGACGGGAGGATCTTCGTTGAGACATTTGACACAACATCATAATCTTCTGTTGCCATTGGAGATGATGAGTTGGACGCCCGGTCCATCACACCAGAGGCCAAACATTTCAAACCACCACATATAATTGGCTGCAGTAGGAAGATGATGAATGTGATGAGATTAACATCATTAGCAACGACTCACAACACATATAACATCAACACACAAAACAGCAAAAAACAAACAACAAACTTACAACCAACTTTGGATAACGTTCATAATCACCCAATGCCTTGACAATAATCTTAGCAACCATACTAAAATTCTCTTGTATATCCATGGGATAGACACAAAAGTTGGGTAATAATGACCATAATTCTACAACACGTGACTTATGTGTTGATATTTCCATGGTGGTTAACTGTCCATCTGCCGATGCAGCGTCGCACTTACGTGCTAGTGTTAAGATGTTAGTTTGGAAGAATGACAAATGTGTCTTGATTGTAATATTACCATCTCCTGCTCCTCCCTCTTCTCCATTGCTACCACCACTTGCAGACTGTTTCAGTAATGGTAACAACCATGCACGATCATCACGGATACCACCTTCTCCAATGGTACTTGATGACAACATTTTCTTCTTCTTATTCTTCCCATCCTCACTATCATCATCAGTATTATTGACAAAATCAACAACACTAACAAACAACTCAACACCCATACCTCGGATAATAGTAGATGTCGCATACTCCACGGCTATACGTGCCAAACTATCACCCTTGGCAATATCATCATGTAATTTTAATATTGATGATACTAGTATTTGAATGTATTGTTGTATCTTCTCATTCAATTCGGATGATGAATATGAAGATTCATCCACCTCAGACTGTTCTTGTTGGTTATTGTAACGACTTGATAATAACCAATGTGACAAGATACCAATAAACGTTGAATAACCACCACTTAATATAGATCCCCATACATTACGATATTGTATTTTTAACGATGATTGTAATATTGGTATACATTGGGGTAATATTTCAAGTGCTATACGATGCAACTTGTTGTTGTTGTTGTTGTTGTTGTTGTTGTTGTTGTTATTGTTGTTGTTATTGTTGTTGTTACTGTTGTTGTTACTGTTGTTGTTACTGTTGTTGTTACTGTTGTTGTTACTGTTGTTGTTACTGTTGTTGTTACTGTTGTTGTTACTGTTGTTGTTAATGTAGGATATAACAATTGGTATCATTCTTGATATGAATTGATTAAATTCAGATCCACATGTTGATGATGATGCTTTGTCTCCGTCTTCTTCTCCATTGTGTGACGAATCGCATAAATGAAGCATTGATGTCATTACATTTGGTAATAACTTCATTGCTAATAACTTTGATGGTGGGACATCATCTCCCTCGCCACTGTCATCCTTGTTGTCGTTACCTAACATTCGTCCCATACAAGCTAACAAACATTGTCCATAAATAACATTCACATCCTCCTCATTATCACTATTATACGACGCACTGGAATTATTAGGACGATGTTGTAATAAGAATGCCAATGTACGTGATGCAAACTTTGACATTTCGTCTTCTCCTCCACTATTACTTGTTTTCTTCACTCCACCCAATAATAACGACTGTCCTTCTTCTTCATAATCAGTTACTTCCAAACATGATAATAATGTAACTAATACTGATTTCATTATATCCATTGATAGTATCCCACCTTTATTCTTCTTACCACTTCCTGCACCATTGTTATTACCCAATAATAATAAACAAACTTCACCAAATCGTACACGTATACGTAAATCATCAGCATATGGTACTGCCATTGCTAAAAATCGTAATATGTGTATAATTTTGTTATTGGTACCATCCTTGTTATCCTTCTTGTTGTTAGAAGTGGTATAATTGGTAAGTATTGCAAAGCAATATTCCCATATATAATCTGCTATAACTTGACGCTGACTTTGTATTCTTTGTTTCATAATGATACTGTTGTCTACTCTTTCATTCTGCATACCACTTCCACTCTCGGTATTGTCGATACCGTCCATACCACCCAGCACACTACTACCACCACCACCATCAGATGAAGAGGAGGAGGAAGCAATAATAATTTCCATTAAACAACCCCAACTAGCCTTACGAACCTTTGGTCGTACATCATTCGTCATTTGTAATATAGTTGATGATAGTAGTTTACCTATATCTTTTGTGGATACTCCACAATTCACTCCTCCACTGCTGCTATTATTAGTATTAAGGGAGGAGAGTTGGATGGGTGTAACTAATAGTAATGTGGTAGAAACTTTTAGTAGTTGACGTAATAATGCATTTGATCCTGTACTTCCTTGTTGATTTCCCTTTCCCTTTTTCTTCTTACCCCCTCCTCCCATTGCACCACCACCACTACCTCCTCCATCAGTAGTATTATTTAAACTATAACCAAAAACAACAAATAATCGTAACATTCGACTTATATTCATAAATTGATGTAATAATAATGCACCATTATTATTACTTGAGTGTGCAATATATGGTAGTATTAAGTTTAAGATTTCTAATAGTGGTATTATTGTATTTTCTATGGTTGTTGTGATATTATTGCTATTAGAGTTAGATTCGAGTGAAGATTGGATTGATTGGATTGATGAGATTGTTACAATGAATAATTCATTTGATGTAACTTCCTTCTTCTCCTCCTTATCTCCATTGTCATTGGTATTACTACTAGTAGTAGCACGACGTTCAAATGCAGTTTCAATTAACGCAGTACAACAGGCACCTATACGAATACTACGCTGATTACTATTATTTGATTGTAAATCAGTAATTAATTGGTTAAAGTTTGATAATACATCGTTAGATGTTGATAATGTTGTTAATAGGTTATATGATGATGAAGTAGATGTGCCACCTTGTAGTAATGATTGAGTTAATGATGATTTGCTAGTATAGTTTGTATTGATTGTATATTGTGATGATGACATCATTGATGTGTTACTGTTTGATCTGGAACGACCGCCCATAATAATCTTTTGTTGCTTATTATTATTTATAATAACAATAGGCTATAAATCTATTACCCCGGCTTTCTCGGCTTTCTCGGCTTTGTGTTTATCTAGATGCTATTGCTATGATTGTATTACTTCATTGAGTCGCATAGTTGCAAAGAAAAATTGATTGTGTGGTTGTGATTAAAAGTAATATACTGTTGTATCGCTAAATATCTTGGTGTCAGTCTTGCTACTTTAGATCCAGATCTCCATCATCTCATCTCATTCTCAGCATGACAATGATATCACGCCATACCAGCCACCCAACGTCCAAGGTTACACTATACGCAGCAATCATAGCAGCAGGAAAGTACACGTTTGTATTGTTTATCTTATTAATTCATGTGAAGTATTTGAGATCTGAGTCATTGACTAGCCTTTGCAAGTTGTAGTGATATGCACTAACTTGAGTTATCTACTGTCTCTCTTCATCTTCATAAACTTCTAAACGCGCATCTTTAAGTTGGCCTTACTGCGATATATTTGCTTTCTATGCCAAAGAGTGGTGACGATATAAGAGCGAGTAGTAGGTAAGTTCACAGTGCATATCTTATGCACCTTTCTTTTTTGTTGATTGCATATGATTACTCCATATCTTATATCACTTCTTCTAACATCATTTATAATCGATAGCACCAGTGAAGAGATCATATCACCCCAAAGTACACTAAATCAACATGCACAACAACTTAATAAAGAACAATTAGATGAAGAGACTGTAGATCCACTTAAAATTACATCGGGAATTGTTACCTATGGAATAGAAAAGGAAACTTTGTCATATTATCATTGTGGTCCGTTACCAGATAATCCAACATTGACAGAACTGGTACTACTACATGGAGCAGCATTTAGTAAAGAAGACTGGAAGACATCAGGTATATTAAACATGTTATGTGAAATTAACAACGAAGAAGATGAGGGTAATTTATCAATTACTGCATTAGACTTACCAGTAAAAGCTGATGGTATACAATTGAGTAATGCATTTGATGCATTATCTTCTAATAATCTATTAAGTGGAAGAGCGGTAACAATTGTATCACCAAGTGCAAGTGGGAAAGCTATTGTATCATTGGGTGATATGCCTGAACTATTACCAAAGATATTGAAAGCATGGATACCAGTAGCATCAGGTGCTGTTATGGGTGCTTCAGAAAGTACATTACAATCCTACAAAGTTGCAAAGATTCCTATCTTAGCAATACACGGTAATCAAGATTCTGGAGGAAAGAAAGTTACTGATAAATTGAAGAGTGTAGTAAATGCCAAGGGTATTGAATTGTCAGGACGACATCCTGTTTACTTGGATAGTCCTGAAGAGTTTGTTCAAGAAGTTATGGAGTTCCTTGATGAAGAGGGATTGTAACTGTTAATGTCATGATGGATAATAATAGTGTAATATATTGCAAGTTTAGGGGATGAAATGTGCATACATTGAAGTTTCTTCTTTAGATTTCTACATATATGTGAATTATGCTTAATACTGTTCAGTTGCATCAGCGCCTCTGCTTTTATCCGTCCACCACGATGGGAGTTCTTCTTCTTCAGACCATGATCGACCTTGTCCTCCCACGAGATGACCAATTCTTTGAATGAATGAAAATAATCCATCTCCCGGAGAAGCACTTAGTTTCAACCCAGCTGTATGTAACAGACCAAAGACTGCCGCCTTTCCTTGTGTATTACCCTCTAATCTATCTACTACGGCACCGACCTGTTCATATACAATCTTTCCTTCTGGATTCCAAACTACTGAGAATGTTGATACCGGAGTCTCCATTTCTGTGTTTGTTGCTGGATATATCGTGCCATACGCATCCATGTCGACTGTATGTGTAGCTCTCCACCTCTGGAAGTAATAACATCTATAAGGATTCTCTGGATCTATGGTAAAACCAAAGCTATCAATCTTAATGTCAGGAAAAGCATTAACAATGTCCAATCCTTTCTGACTTGTTGCTAAATCTTTTCTATTAATTGGTCCTATGACAGGGCCCCTCAAAACATCTGATGTGAAAGAAGCAGTGAAGTTCTTGTTAAGAAACATATGTGTACAATTAAATATCATATCATATATCATTCATATAAATTATGATTCCTAAGTGCACAAACTTACAATCGTCGGCATACCAATCTTCACTCATATTACCAACAGTTTGTGTAGCAACATATTGCTCTGTCTTTGCCAATACATTAAAGTTGGGGGTTTTATCAAACTTGAGATACTCGAACATTGGCATTTTAGATTGTACATTTTTTACTGCTGTTTTTGGTTGAAACAGAGTTGTAGCATCAAAGGCACTGGCTGTGAAGCCGATGCTGCATACTGTCGATACATATAGAATGGTAGATGATCTCATATTCCTATCCTATTCTTCTATGAGTTGCAAGTTGCAATATTAGCAATGCAATGCAAATCTTTGCAATGCTGCCAACTCAGCAATGCAAAAGATACATAAAATATTTAGGTATCTGTTAATAATTTCAGCTTTTAGTACCTTTGCATATCTAATAAATAAATAAATGACCACCACACCTGCACCACACATATCGATGACGATGTATTTTTGTATATCTCCCACTTATCGAGAAGAAGAATAGTACTTATATCACTTCAATTGCAATTGAATATAGGCGGCGGAATAATTGTTAGGTAGTCTATCAAGTATAGTCTGTTCGCTCAGAAGAAGATAAGTGATCGTCACATAACTATCATTGTTTAGAGAAGAATTAATATCACTTCAAAGATATGTGTATGCCTGATGATACAAAGAGTCCTGCAATTAGCAGGGGAATCCAAATAAGAACAATCGTATATGCATTAACATCATTTGCTTTAGGAGCATGGGCGTTCATAAAAGTCAATGAGATAAGTAGTCCTGCCTTCGAGCCAATATTGGGTGCATGTACTGAGTATTCAGCAAAGGACTTTGCACAAAAGACTGATTATCACGAATATCAACCTCTACTTGGACTCGGGGCATTTAATGTTTTGGTATGCCTCATCACTCAGTTTTTATTAGAGCTTAGAAATACATACCCAGCTGGTATACTAACTTGGGGAGGCGTAATTGTTGTATCCTTTCCGGCAACTTTATTGAGTGTTAGTGCAGCGGGAAGAAAAGGAGCCCGAGGTCCTGTTCGTTATCCTACAGTACTTGGTTTGTTATATCAACTCTTTGGTGTATCGGTTATGTTTCCATTAGTCTTCAATCCAAGTTATATGCTAGGCGGTCCACAATTTGGTGTTCCAGTTACCAAAAGCAGAGTTATTGGAGGAACAGCACTAGCATTGCCAGGAGTTATTCTAACATATCTTGTGTTCACTGTACCGACTGACAATTACTTGTGGACATGCAGTGCTGGAATACTCGGAGGCCCCATCATTGCCTTAAGTGGATTGCTTTTATTCACAGACAAATCATCTACATTGGAAGCAACTCATCAAAACATTACAAAAAGTAATAATATCATTCAAAATTCATATTCTTTATTGGCAATAGTTGGATTCATCTTTTGGTATTCTCTTGTTTACATTGGTTATCAATCATATGGATTTGCATTAGATAGTTTATGGCGTGACATATGGACAGAGGCAGGTTCTTCCGTTGCGTTTATGACAATAGATACAGGAGTTTTATACCTTGGTATACTAATCTTCCTTGCCTATCAAAGTGAAAAGAAAGCGTTAAAAGCTGCAGTGCTTACTCCATTTGTGGGCCCTGCTACTGCTGTGTGTTTGGCGTTGAAAGAGTTAGAACAAGATGCTGCTACTGCATTACTTTCAGTTGATACAAAGAAAGTTGTTTAATGTTTACTTGCCAATAACGTATGTAATATGAAGATTAATTATCCACAATTCATATGCTCTCCTCGAGAGATATCTAAAAGCTAACAGTTGATATCGCCTCACTTAGTATGCCAGAGTATATTGTTCTTTCGTCAGTTGTCTGGGATGAACCTCCCTTCAGCCGATCTAATTGAGATTGTAGTGATGGTGCCGCGGATGATGGAGAAGAAGGTAGATTGTTCACTTTCTTTGATGCAATCATTGACAGTGCAAGGCAAGTGATGAATGCTGCCCTAACCTCTTCGGCTGTTGAGTTATCGATACCAACGACCTGCAAATCTAAAGTGCCAGTTTTTGTCAGTAGACTAAAGCAATCATTTTCTTTAACGTTGTTGGTCGTTTGAGGTCTTCGAAGTGCTGTGCTCCTCTTACCTAACTCTATTCCAATTATATCATTTAGTTCGACATTTCTCAGATTACCTAACTTCTTCTTGCTTGTAGCGCTATTACTCTTAATCTCTGCTCTCCAAGTTAGACAATTATAATACTCTTTCAACTCTGGAGATTGTTGTTGATCTATACTAGCACAATGCAGAGTAATCCAAACAGGTCTCGGCTTGCATTTAGTACCGTGTGCTATGAGCTTAATGCCTGGAGGTTGTTTCAGTTTCTCCTTTAATTCTTCAGGAAGAGACAGCTGGATTGTTGGTGGTTGTTCAACATCTCGTCTATCTGACAATCCACTAAAAACATCATCGTGCATAGCAGAAGCTTGTGATGATAATATATCTGACTTTGTTACTTCAGACACAGGTGAAATAAGTTGATCTTGTGGACTAAAACTATGTGATTGTGCATATAATGTTTCCAATACATCATTAGATTGCTGCTGTGTTTTTCTAGTACCATTTGTGTTGTGATTATTATTCCATCCTCGCTGACTACTATTGCCGTTATGAATTCTTCTACTACCATCGGGAGATTGCAAAGAGTAAGAAGCTTGTCTCCTCTGCTGTCGACGATATCGTTTTCGCGAAAATCCAAAATAGTGAGCTTTTATTCCTCTCGGCAGTATAAGATAGCCTTGTTAATGATATTGGAGTACGATATGAATTGTAGTCGAGAGGAGAGAAAGAATTGCAATTAGTAAATTCATATGATAAGCACAACGTTTTCTAATCACCAAACTTACCTAGAAATAGGAGTAAAGAAGAAGCAAGGAATAAAAGGTAGCTAAATGGTGTAATTGAAGAGTAGAGCGATGTATGTTCTACTGATATTGGAGATGGAGTAGGGCTGATAGTTGTCATAATATAATATGTGATGGATAATAAGGAAGGTGCATGTAATTTTTCAGACCAGGTACCGCTTACTGCAATGTAAATAACTAACGCGCCGCCGCCACCGCCGAATCTAGCACCATTAATAGTCTTCTTTATATGCTTTGTAGAAGATATTCATGCGATAGTATGTAGGAAGCGCACAAAGCCAACTTTGACAACAGTTTATAGATAACAACAAACAACTAACACCACTAGTTTTCATGAAGTAGAAAACTCTTTAGATGGGAAATCAAACAAAATCATTGACTTCAACTTCTATTG